>Ga0129306_1000857_pt1 | contig 41454 bp, 33 predicted proteins | sample P827metagenome_FD_94438 | JGI IMG/M metagenome (GOLD analysis project Ga0129306, IMG submission 94438) | Capybara group fecal microbial communities from Wisconsin, USA - P827 metagenome | ecosystem: Host-associated > Mammals > Digestive system > Large intestine > Fecal | place: USA: Wisconsin... | reverse complement strand
TACGGCTTCGATCCACTTGGCAAAGTCGCTGTCCTGAAATACGAAACCGTAGAATTCATCTTTAGGTTCTTCACCCGCAGCCGGGAAATGTCCCCACGGAAAAACAGGCTCCGAAGCAGGACGCATCCTGCCCGCAGCCTTAGCCTCTTTGGTAACCTTTGAAGCGACTTTAAAATTTCGCATACAAAAGCTTGGAGCGGCCTCCGGGATCCTGTCATTAAGGGCATTCCACTGATAGGGAATGACTTCCTTTCTCACAAGCTCCATTTCTTTCGTCCAGAAATCGTCGGAGACCGTAAAGTTCTTTAAATCCAAAGGGGTACTGAATTTCCCCGAATTCATTGCTTTTTCCATTAATCGTCGTATCCGTTGGGATTGTTTTTCTGCCAGTTCCAGGAATCGGCGCACATTTCCTTAATGCCGTTCTCAGCCTTCCAGCCAAGCTCGTCAAGAGCTTTCTTTGCGCTTGAGTAGCAGGTAGCGATATCTCCCGCACGTCTGGGTCCGATTTCGTAAGGAACCTTGACTCCGGTGGCTTCCTCAAAATTCTTGACGATATCAAGAACGCTGTAGCCCACTCCGGTTCCCAGATTGTAAATAGAAAGTCCCGACTTGTCGGTTATCTTCTTAAGTGCCTTAACGTGGCCCTTTGCAAGGTCTACTACGTGGATGTAGTCTCTTACGCCGGTACCGTCGTGAGTGTCATAGTCATTTCCGAATACGGTAAGTTTCTCGCGCTTTCCTACGGCAACCTGAGTGATGTAAGGCATAAGGTTGTTGGGGATTCCGTTGGGGTTCTCGCCGATACGTCCGGACTTGTGAGCTCCGATGGGGTTAAAGTAACGAAGAAGGACCACATTCCATTCGGGATCTGCCTTCTGTATGTCGGAAAGGATCTGCTCAAGCATGGACTTGGTCCAGCCGTAAGGGTTGGTGCAGCTTCCCTTGGGGCATTCTTCCGTGATCGGTATGAATGCCGGGTCTCCGTATACGGTTGCGGAGGAAGAAAAGATTATGTTCTTTACTCCGTGCTTACGCATTACATCCACAAGGGTAAGGGTTCCCGCAATGTTGTTTTCGTAATATTCCCAGGGCTTTGAAACAGATTCACCCACCGCCTTGAGTCCCGCAAAATGGATGCAGGCATCGATCTTTTCTTCGGAGAAGAGCTTATCCAGTGCTTCTCTGTCCAGAATGTCGATCTTGCGGAAGGGAACCTTCTTCCCCGTAAGTTCTTCGACCCTTGCAAGTGATTTCTCGCTGGAATTTGAGAGATTATCGATAACGATAACGTCGTATCCCGCTTCCTGAAGTTCTACCACTGTGTGGGAGCCGATGTATCCCGCTCCGCCTGTAACAAGTATCTTCATATAAATTCCTCCTATATCTTTGATTACTTTAAAAGTATTCTCACACCGTTTAAATTTCAAGTCCCGCCGTTTGCTCAAACGGGCGTAAAAGTTGTCAAAATTGGCTTACGAAAACATATCCTTAAGACTCAGCGAGGCCCGGTATAATTCTTTTTTGGGCGCGGGCACTTTCCCGCCGTATTCAGGAATGGGCTCGCTTGCCAGTATGTTCACCGCTTCTTTCAATGTGCAGCCCCGCTTTACCATAAGATCCGTAAGCATGGCTTCCGGTGAAAGGGGCTCGGTCAGGTCCTCCGCCGCTTCTTTACTTTCGTAATACAAAGCAAAAGCATATTCTCCCTTCCCCGCATTTGGATTGGCGGACAGTTCCGAAAGCACCTCCCCAACGCTTCCTCTGTAGATCCTCTCGTGAAGTTTGGTAAGGTCGTTACAAAGAGTGATCTTTGCTTCCGGCAGTCCCTTTTCGATAAATGAAAGTGCATCTTCTATTCGGTTTGGTGACTCATAAAATACGTACAGTTCGCTCCTGTTTCCCTTTATGTAGGAGATCACGTCTTCCCGTTCTTTTTTGCCCCTCGGAAAGAATCCCATGAAGCAGAAAGAATCCGAAGGCAGCCCCGAAACCGAAACCACCGTGGCAGCGGCACAGGGCCCGGGGATCCCCACCACGTTTATCCCAAGCTCCGCGCATTCCCTGGTAAGAACATATCCCGGGTCGTTTATGCAGGGAGTACCCGCATCCGAAACCACAGCTATGTTCTTTCCCGCAAGCAATTCGCCCGTAAACCGGGAGAGAGTCTCTCTTTCGTTAAATTTGTGATTGGCGCTCATGGGAGTGCGGATGTCGAATCTTTTTAAAAGGATCGAAGTGTTTCTGGTATCCTCCGCTGCAATCAGATCCACCGATCTTAACGTTTCGATCGCCCGCTCCGACATATCCGAAAGGTTCCCTATGGGAGTCGCCACAATATAAAGTGTTCCGCTCATTAAAGGTTAAGCCCCTTTGCTTCGTCACAGGAAAGAACAATATTTAAACACTGAACCGCCGCACCGGACGCACCCTTTCCGAGGTTGTCAAAACGTGTGGCAAGCATGATCCGCTCATCGTTTCCGGCTACGTATATTTCCATTCCGTCATTTCCGGCCATACCGTCCGAGAAAAGCGCTCCCGCTTCTTCCGCCGAGCCTAAAGGCATTACCTTTATGAACTTTTCGCCCTCGTAGTAGGAGGCAAAAAAGTCCCTAAGTTCTCCGGGAGTCATCTTCTTTGAGAGAAGATCCGTAAATATCGGAACCTGCACCAGCATTCCGCTGTGATAATTTGTGGTAAAGGGTGAAAACAGCGGCTCTCTCTCAAGGCCCGTAATCGCCTTCATCTCCTTTAAGTGCTTGTGGGTCTGGCCCCATGCATACATGCGGGCACTGTCAAATTTCGCATCGCGGCCCTCCTCCTCATAGGAGGCAATGAGTTTCTTGCCGCCTCCGCTGTAACCCGACGCCGCAAATACGGAAACGGGGTAGTCCTTGGGCATGATACCTTTCTTTACAAGGGGATAAGCCAGCGCGATAAATCCCGAAGCATAACAGCCGGGAACCGCGATCTTCTTGCTGTTTCTTATCTTTTCACGATGTTCTTTTGATAATTCGGGGAAACCGTAGGCCCAATCGGGAAGAGTCCTGTGAGCCGTGGATGCATCGATGATAACTGTCTTTTCGTTTTCCACCATGTCTGCTGCCTCAATTGCGGCCGCGTCCGGCAGACAAAGAAAAGTTACATCCGATTGATTTATGAGTTTTTTGATCTCGGCAGGATCCTTTCTAAGTTCGGGATCGATCTTCAAAAGTTCGATGTCATCTCTCCCCGCGAACCTCTCATTGATCCTGAGTCCCGTCGTTCCTTCACTTCCGTCGATAAAAATCTTTGCCATTTCTTCTCCTTAAATTCCCGTTTTTACTTCGACCATTATAACACCGCAATATTGAGCAAATCAATCAAGACAACCGTAAGAAATCATTAACGGGTCCTGACGAATTATTAATATTTCCCGTCGAACGCATAGAGTTTGTAATTCGAATTTTCCGGGTCGTCATGGGCGCCAAGCATAAACTGCGCATAAGCGACGATGACCGTATCATATCCTTCATCCAGTATATACTTATGAAGATCAAAGTCTGCCGCAGCCGTTCTGAGGCATTTAAAATCAAGCTTGTGAACGGCCAAAGACAGGAAGGGCACAATAACATGATCGAAGGAATCCCCAAGAAGCAGGATCTTCCCTGACCTCACATTATTGTTTACGGAACCTGTGGTCTTATAGGAGTAGTACCAGCTTCCGTTTTCGTATACGGTCCCGGTCTTTGAATAACAGGACTCGTCTATGAAATTATCAAAGGTTCCCTGCACATATTCCCCCGAAGGATTCCTGAAGCCGTAGCTCGTTTCAAAATTAGGCTTTATTTCCGTATAATCATCAAGCCCCGTATAGCTTGCCGCAAGCTTATGACCCAACTCTCCGAGCCAGGAGTTCTTCCATTCCTTAAATGTAAAATTGCTCCTGTCGAATATTCCGATATCTATATTGTAGCCGCAATATTCGTTCAGGCCATCCGCCATTATCCTGCTTGCCCACAGGCCCGCTTCGGTGGTCCAATGATGGTCCGTCTTATAAAAAAGCGTGGAAACATCTATGTTTTCCTTTTTTATGCTTTCTCTCAGATCGATCGCATTTACACCCGCTTTCCCAATCCTTTCAAGAAACAGATCCATATTTCTGTTAGTGTAGGTGTCGATCCCCAGTTCTTTTGTAAAAGCGAAATCGTCCGTATATTTGGTAGGCTCATTTACGTAAAGAAGGTTGATCCCGTTTTCGGAAAGAAACTCCTTGAATTCCACCGTCTGCTTATATTCATAATCCGTCGATGTCATGGGATACATGCCGACAATCTGTTTATCATGCGTGACATATATCCCGAGATTCCCGTAAAGGCTCTGTACATTGAGCACCTTTGCGATACTTCCGTTCAAGTCGATAAGAGCGTCCCGTCCGGGAAGAGACTCGGAAAAATCGCTTTCCAGCGCATCGAAGTCAACCGTTGACTTTGGATTTGCCAAAGAAAGAAGGCTCGGAATCTTACGATAATATTGACCGAAAACAAAACCGATCATCAGTAATCCCGCGAAAAATACACCGGGAAGATACGAAACAAAGGATTTTCTGTTTTCCATATGCATGCCTCCTTTCATTTTAGAAATTGGCGTAGGCAAAGGGATTGTTGTATCCCGATACCGCAAATGACAAAGCAAGGACAAAGCCTGCCGCTGCAATCACATAAAGTGCCGCTTCAAATACGGATGATAATTTACCGTTTCCCGAAAGTTTCTTTTTAATGGCAGGAACAATGGGGAAACAAAGCACGATCGCCGCAAGGATAAAGAAGCAGTAATCCTTCAGCAAAAATGCCGTTCTGTAATCCGCAGTCCTGTTGGCTGCACATATCACCATTCTCTTTAAAAATCCGAGACCCCGCTTAAAACCGCCGGCGTTAAACAATACCCACTCAGCGTTTATAAACAGTAAAACAAATATCCTGTAAACAGCTTTCCCGACACGGCTTCTGAGCTTCTTTGTAATTCCCGTGACTCTTTCAAAAGAAACAGCCAAAAAGTATCCCAGTCCCCATGCGACAAAATTCCAGGCGGCACCGTGCCAAAGGCCCGTCAAGACCCAGACAACCAGAAGGTTAAAGTAGGTTCTCACTTTCTTTTTATTCTTCGACCCTCCCAGAGGAATATACACATAATCCCTGAACCACTCGCTGAGGGAAATATGCCATCTTCTCCAGAATTTTGAAACGGATTCGGTAATGTATGGATATTCGAAGTTCTCCATGCACTCAAAGCCGAACATCTTAGAAAGCCCCACCGCCATGTCGGAATAACCCGAAAAATCCAGAAACAGTTCCAAGGAAAAACAGATCGATCCAAGCCATGCGAAGGAAACCGAGAAACTCTCAAAGGGTGCTCCGAACACTTCTCCGGTGATGTTTGCAAGTACATTTGCAATCAAGACTTTCTTTGTAAAACCGGTCATGAACCTGAATGCGCCCGCAGAAAAAGCTGAGAGCCTGTCCCCGGTTTTTTTAAAGTTAGTATATCTTTCGATGGGACCCGCCTGAATGTGGGGGAAGAAAGAAAGGTACAAAGCATCATGTACGGGATTTTTGCTGAGTGCGGCCTTTTGGGTATAGATATCCGCAAGATATGAAACAGCCTTGAAAGTGTAAAAAGAAATACCGAGAGGCAGCAACATCTGCCCGAGCCCAAAATCAAGGCCACAGATCTTGTTTATCGTAGTCAGGAAGAAATTGAGATATTTACATAAAAACAAAGCTCCGATATTCAGAATTATGCCTGCAACAAGAATAAGCTTTCGAGAAGTCTCTCCCGAAAGCTTATACATAATTCTTCCTAAAACTACAGTAAACACCATCAATAGAACGATGAGCAGAAAATAGTTCGACGAACCGATGGCATAAAAAAGCAGACTGACCGTAAGCAAAACATACTCTTTTGCTTTGTCAGGGGTAATATGATAAATTATCAGCGCCACAGGCAGAAAAAGAAAAATGAACAAAATGCCTGTCAATGACATTTCTTATGCCTCCGAATGTTTATGCGTCAATAATTATAATATCATATTCCCGCAATTACCATTAAGAATATCTTATTATTCTTATTTCCAGCCCTCGGGCAGGTATTTTAATGTAGCCTTTATCATGTCGTCCACCAGGCTCGCAATCTCGGTTTCGGAGAGTCTTCCTCCGATGAGGGGATCGGTCTCGAAGGCCTTTCTTACCAAGTGCTTGTCGCAGGTGAGGGCAGCCTTTAAGATCCTTTCGTGGTTAAGGACGTGGGGGATGACCAGGTCGTAAATCTGCTTGGGAAGTTCGCCCGCGCTGATGGGACGGATCGCATCCCTTTCAAATACGGCATTGGTCTCTACAACCGCATCGGCGGGAAGGTTGGGAATCTGGCCTGCGGTATTGGGGATGTTTACGTTACTTACTATGCGGCAAAGTCCGCAAAGTGCTTTGATAAGCAGGATTCCCTCTTCGCCGGTGGGCTTAAGCTCAACCTCTTCTTCGAAAGAAGCAAGCTTTCTCGAGCGCTCCAATCTTCTTTCGAGATCTTCCTTTCTCCATGATACGGGAGTGAGGCCGAAATCCCAGGATTCAACGGTTTCGGGATCTTTAAGGTAAGTGTATCCCGGCATGAATTCCGCAAGATGTCTGTCGCCTGCAGCGGCGATGAGGCCGTATTTATTGAAAAGATCGAATTTAACTCTGTGCTTGCAGGAAAAGTACTTGTTCGCCCAGTGAGCGCTTTCGTCTTCGGTGTAGCCTTCGTCAAAGTGCTTGCTGATATAGTCTCTGTACACGGGGAAAAGATCGATTCCCTTGTAGGAAGCATAATCAAACCAGGTGAAGTGATTGATTCCCAGAACATTTACGTTTATCTCGTGACGGTCGGGTTTTTCCGATACATAGCCCTCTCTTTGAAGGATCCCCGCCAGAACTTCCTGGGTTCCGAATACCTCGTGGCAGCATCCGAAGGCCTTTATCTCGGGGAAAACATGATACAAAACCTTTACGCAAAGGGACATGGGGTTGGTGTAGTTGATGACCCAGGCCTTCGGCGCGTATGCTTTGATTGCTTCCGCTATGGTCACGAACATCGGAAGGGTTCTTAAGGCTCTGATCATTCCTCCGGGACCCGCGGTGTCGCCTACCGACTGGTAAATGCCGTATTTTTCCGGTGCGTGAACATCGGATTCCATTTCATCAAAGGTTCCGGGAAGGATCGAAATCACCACAAAATCCGCTCCGGTAAGAGCATCCTGTAAGGTGTCGTAAACCTTGTATTCCCACTTGCCCACAGCCTCGGGGCGCTCGCTTATATGATTTCCGATCCTGGCATTGTTCTCCGCTGCGGCACGGTCTATATCATAAAGACGGATGATCCCCGAAAGCTCATTTTCCCGTGCCAGGTCCGTCATAAAGGTCCAGGCCCAGCCTCTTGAACCTCCGCCCACATAGGCAATCTGAAGATCTTCTGCCCTGTTATTCTGATAACGCATTGTATTTCCTCCGTTAATTTAACTTTTTTACTCTCACGTTGGACATTATAGCAATCATGGAGTATAATATTCTTATATTATATTGAGTAAAGCATAGTTTTTTCAAACATAATTGACCAAATTTAGGGGGCCGATATGCGACAGACAGTCTTTGAAGAAACCTCTGACGGAATCACCATTGACCGTGTTATCCGTGATTATGATTACACCATGCCTACCAAGCACTTTCACGACGAGTACGAGATCTACTATCTGGTCGAAGGAGAGCGCTTCTATTTCATCGGTCAGCGTACTTACCACATTCACAAGGGTTCCCTTGTATTTATCAACAAGAACGTGATCCACAAAACAGGCCTTGCTTCCACTCCCTACCATGACAGGATCCTTATCGAATTCTGCGGAGAGCCCTTCGGAAGCTTCTTTTCCACCTTTGGGGATCTTTCTTTGGAATCCTTCTTTGAAGAATACACCGGTGTCATGGATTTTGATGCCAGAGAACAGTCCTATGTCGAAAATCTGCTGATGGGTATCCAGTCGGAGATCCACCATAAAAAACCGGGCTACAGACTTTCCGTAATGAACAAGCTTTCATCCCTGCTGATCTTTGCCATGCGTCACGACAGCAAGAGCGTCGGTGAAAAGTCCTCGGTTCCCGGAAGTGCCAAACACCAGAAGGTGGACGATGTGGCAAGATACATCGTCAAAAACTGTACCAGTCCCATGTCCCTTGAAACCGTTGCTGACAGTTTCTTTGTCAACAAGTGCTACTTAAGCCGCATTTTTAAAGAAACCACAGGCTTCACCATCAACGAATACATCAACATCCACCGGGTAAACAAAGCCCAGAAACTGCTTACGGATTCAAACCTATCCATTACCGAGATCGCATCCGCCTGCGGCTACGAAAGCCTTACCTATTTCGAGAAGGTCTTTAAGACCTATCGTGAGGTCTCGCCCCTTAAATATCGAAACGAATACAAGCAGCTTAACCGTAAGCGTTCCTCAAAGGGCGATGATATCGATCCCCTTGCTAAAATGGATACTCCATGATTCCTTCCGTCTCGATATACCAGTTCTTTGTGGATTTCAACGCACTCATTGCCAAAAGCAACGCACCGTTTCCGGGGAGATATAAAGGCAGATCCTTTCTTTCTCCCTGGAAATTATTTCCGTTTATACCGTAAGAATTCTTGGCCGCATCCGAAAGCAGCATATCGAAAGCCTCATCGTATCTTCCAAGTTTTGCAAGCGTCATCGCCAGAAAAGCAAAATCCCATCCCCAGAGAGAACCAAAATCCCACTTATCCTTAAATTCTTTTATGGAACAAAGCAAGGCTTCTTCATCGGTTTCAGCCGAAAACAGGCCCTTTCCGAAAAGCATGGAGGGGTGATCCATATTTAAATCCGTGTAGGTCTTACTGTATCCTTCGTAGGCCGGAAGGAGTCCCTCCACAGGCTCCTGAACAGCCATCTTTGCTGCTGTTTCCCTGTACTTTCCGCAGTCTTTTACCGACAGTTTTTCAAGCCAGTCTGCGGCAATGTTCAAACCGAACTTCCAATATTCGATTTCAAACCCGGGATTGAATATTTCCGAAGGATTTCCCTTTTCCTGAACGCTGTAAAGGGGCGCAGGAAGGATGTATCTGTCCGTTTTCTCATCATAGATTGCAAAATCCGCCATGAATTCTGCGGTTTCTTCCACAAGAACCCTGTACTTTTCGAGAAAATCCTTTTCGGAAATTGCGGGAACTTCCACGCGACTCTCCGAATATCTTGAAAGCCTTAAAAGTTCCAGCATATATATGATATGAGGCTGCTGCCAGATAAGGAGCGGAGCGATGACTGAGGGTGAATTATCCGCGGTGGGATCCGTCATCTTGGGCCACCTTGCCCCCTTAAAACCGTTTTCTTTTGCTATTCTTTTTGCATTCTTAAGAGCTCCCAGGTAAAATCCGAAGGATCTTTCCAAGAGATCTCCCCGCCCGTAAAGGGCCAGATACGCCGCATGCACGGGATGCATCTCAAGGTGAAACTTTCCGTACCAACTGTTGCAGGTAAGACCCGTCTCCTGGGGCGGAAGTGTGGATGTGCACTGCACAAATGAAAGGTACATGGAAAGGATTATCCTTCTTTCAAGCTCCTCGGCTCTTTTGTCCAAAGAACCCGTCACATCGATGAAAGCTCCCCTGTTCCAAAAGGTATAAAAGCGGGTCATGGACTCTTCACAGACCTGCTTATAGGTCCGCTCCGCAAAGCCGTTTTCTTCATCCGAAAAACCGATGACTCCCGACAGAGTCGTACTCCTCTGCTCCGGAAGACTTAAGGTAAAGTCGTGGGAACCCGATTTTTCTATTTTCATTCCCCCGCTTAAATGCACATACAGATTCTTTGAATCGATCTCTCTTTTTAAAACCACATCTTCGTGTCCCCTCAGGATCCGGGAGCGTTTAACGATGGTGCGATGTTTGTCTTTTGCATTAAAATCGGAACCGGTGATCCCGGGACTCGGATAGGGAAAGCTCACTTCGATGGTAAGTCTGTCTTTTAAGAGCTTTGAATCCACTTTAAAAGCAAGAGTGTTGTTTTCTCCCACCGCAGTTTCCACGGTAACTTCTTTTCCCTCGGTTTTAAAGGTACTGGTAAGGATTCCCGTGTAAAGATCGAGTGTCTGATCCACATCCGAAATATCTTCGGGAAGCAATCGCCTTGAATCAAGCAGGAAACCGATTCTCATGAGATTGAATCTGTGGGGATTTTCCCGTAAATAGTCGTATGCTTTTTCTTCGTTTCTGAAGCAGTTTACGGGATATTTCAGAATTCGACCGCAAGACTTATATTCGGTCAGAGTAATCTTTGGCGAAGTACCGTCCGGGAAAGGTGCAAAATGCCATTCGTTTGAACACATGGTCAGGACCGGGCAGGCCTTTTCATACTCTTCGTAAAAGGTCTGAAGTCCGGTCACGTCCGCACCAAAAGCAAAATCCCCGTTCCCCAGAGTTAAAGGAGAATGGGGATTCATGCGTTTCAGAAGAGGATTATATTTTTTTACCAATTGCTCGCGATGAATCATTCTGCGTACCTGTTAAAGTTTATCCCTTCAAGCCGCTGGTGCTGATTCCGTCCACAAGATAGCGGTTAAAGAAAAGGAAGATCAAAAATACTGGTATCATGGAAAGCGTGGACATTGCAAACATGGGCCCGTAGTCCGTTTTGCTTGTTGCGTCCGCGAAAAGCTTCACGGCTATGGAAACGGTGTAGGCCTGAGGCTTTCCCAGATAAAGCAGGGGTCCCATATAATCATCCCACTTCCAGTAAAACTGGATGATGATGGTAGAAATCAGTGCCGGCTTCAAAAGCGGGATTATGACTCTCGAATAAACACTGTATTTGCTGCAGCCGTCGATAATGGCCGCTTCATCAAGTTCTCTCGGAATTCCCGCCATAAACTGCATCATCATGTAGATAAAGAAAGGGGCTCCAAAGAAATGCGGTACCACAAGGGGAAGTATCGTTCCGACCCAGCCTATACGGTTGTAGATCAGATACTGCGGGATCATGACTACCTGACCCGGCAACAGCATGGTTGCAATCATGATCGTAAAAATAAGCTTGTTGCCGCGATACTTGATCCTGGCAAGGGAGTAGGCTATAAGCGAAGAACTTATAACGGTTCCCAGGGTTGCGATCACCGTAATAATTATAGAATTTTTAAAGTAGGTGGTAAAGGTTATTTTTCCGAAACCCGCCCAGCCTGTTTTAAAGTTTTCCCAGCGCCAGTGGGGCGGGATAAGGCTTAAGGATCCGCTTAATATCTCCGAGTTGTCCTTTAAGGAACCGGAGATCATCCAGAGTACCGGATAGATCATCACAAATCCTAGGCCCGCTATAAAAATATGATAAATGATTCTTGATACTATTTTCTTTGTTTTCATGGCGCACCTAACTTTCGGATTCGTTAAACACCCAATGCTTGGATGTCTTGAAAACAATCGCGGTGATTGCACTCATAATGAGGAGCATTACCCAGCTCATGGCACTGGCGTAGCCCATGAACCTCATCTGGATACCCTGCTTATACACGTAAAGCGCATAGTACATGGTGGCATCGTTGGGGCCGCCCTTTGTGATGACAAAGGCCTGAGTGAACACCATAAAGCTCGATATGAGCTGCATTATAAGGTTGAACATGATAACCGGAGAGAGACAGGGCATGGTGATCTTCCAGAAGATCTGCCATCCGTTGGCTCCATCGATCTTTGCAGCCTCATAGTAGCTCGTGGGGATTTCCTTGAGCCCCGCCGCAAAAATCAGCATCGATGAGCCGAACTGCCAGGCGGTCATTAAAATAATGGGCCACTTGGCGGCGGTCATGCTGCCGAACCAGTTGATCGTAGGTATACCGAGTTTGGCAAGGTTTATGTTGATAAGGCCCTTCCTTGCAAACAGTTCTTTCCAAACCAAAGCTACCGCCACGCTTCCTCCGATAAGCGAGGGAAGATAATAAAGTGAACGGTAAACACTCACCAGCTTGCTGGGCCTTGTAAGAAGAAAAGCAATAAACAAAGCAAAAGCAAGCTTGATCGGTACGGACAGCACAACATACTGAAGCGTGACGCCCACCGACTTTAAGAATCTTTCGTCTTTAAATAGATTTATATAGTTACTAAAGCCCACCCAGTTCGATTTATCGATCATGTTGTAATCGGTACATGAATAATAAAGGGAAGTGAGCATAGGAATTATCGTAAATGCAAGAAATCCGATTATAAAGGGGGCTGCAAAAACATACCCCACCGTATTGTTATTATAGGCAAACCTGTTCCAAGGCGTTCTTCCGCTTACAACTGCGGGAGTTTTTGTTTTGCTCATACTTAAAAACCTCTGAGGGAATTGCCCGGCGATTTTCCGCCACTGCCGAAAGGCAGTGACGGACACCGTGCTAAAACTTGAGAAAAGAAGAATCAGAACTGAGATGCTGCGTAGTCATAAACTGCCTTTGCAGCTTCATCAGCGGTCATTTCTTTGTAGATAACCTTTTCAAGGTAGTACTTGTACTGCTCTTTTACTGCTTCACCGCACTCAGGGCTTGCAGGGTTGTAAGGCTTTCCGCCGGTATCGAAGGAACCTACGAGGTCAACATACTCGTAAACCTTCTTTTCAACGTCGGTAAGGTTGTCTGCAAGTGCTTCACGAACAGCGGTAAATGTAGGAATTCCGCGCTCTGCAAGAAGGATCTTGTTGGCGTCGATGCTGCTCTGGAAGAATGCGATAAACTTGGCTGCTTCATCGGGATGCTTGGAATCGTTGGATACGCAAAGCATCTGAGAAGACTGAATGGTGATACCGGAAGGACCGTTAGCGGTCTTGCGGGGAGGGTTGATGAGCTTAAGCTCTCTGCCTGCCGCATTGGTAAGTGCAACGAACTGGTTGGATGCAACCCAGGTCATGGCAGCTTCGCCGGATACGATGAAGTCCTGCTCGATGTCGCTGATCTCGTTGCAAGCACCGGGATCGGGATAAGCACCAGCATCAACAAGGTCTGCTCTCATCTGCATGTAGTTTGCAAGCATCTTGTAGTCGGTGAATCCAAGTCCGGTATTGTCGGAATTGTAGAAGCCGTAGTCAAAACCTTCCTGGCTGATTCCGCTGGAGCCGCCTGCCTGCCAATCATCAAACTTGGAGGATCCGTAGATGCCAAGCTTTTCGTGGATGTCAAGGCAGATCTTCTTGTAGTCGTCCCAGGTCCAGTTTTCGGTAGGTTCAGCTACGCCGGCCTGCTTGAAGATCTCGGGGTCGTAAGCGATTCCGTAGGTGTTAACGCCGCTGCAAAGACCAACCTGGTTGCCCTGTGCGTCAGCTGCGATACGAAGGAATGCATCGGTGGTACCGGATACATCAATGGTGCCGTCCTTGATGAAATCGTTGAGTAAGTAGATCTTACTCTGGAATGTAGGGAAGTTACTTCCCATCTGGAAAATATCCCATACATCGTTTGATGCAACCAGAGTGTTGAGCTTGTTGAAATATCCTTCGAAATCCATGGGCTCGTATTCGATGGTTACATGAGGGTTAAGCTTTTCGTAGAGTTCGATAACCGCTACTGTTCTGTCATGTCTGGTCTGAGAACCCCACCATGCCATTCTGAGGGTCACGGGCTCTTTCTTTTCCTCCGTGCTTGCAGAGGAAGCAGATGCCGAAACGCTTGTGCTTGATGCAGAGCTTACGCTTGCGGAATCACTTGCACTTGAGGTGCTTGTTCCGTTACCGCCGCAGGCGACGAGACCCAGCATCATTGCCACAGATAAAACTGCAGCGAATAATTGCTTCTTTTTCATAAGTGAATCTCCCTTCTTCTTGGTAGTCTAATCCTATATCAGCACCTTTCGAAGGTCAATATTTCTCAAGAAACAAGCAAAAATGCCACCGAAAATAGTTTTTATCAAACAAAATTTACCGTTTTTACTTCATCAATATTTGCACAAAGCAAATTTTGTTCGTCTTTGCGAGTTTTGCAAATCATATTTACTTTTGTTTATGGTTTTAGACCTAAATTTACTTGGGGTTGATGCCGGGATCATGCCCGCAAAACATCGGCCGGACACAAAAAGAGCCCCGAAACAAATCGGAGCTCTTTAAACTGTTCCATATTTACCGCTTATTTGTATTCCGGAAGCTTTACCTCAAAGAAAACGGGACGTTCCTTAAGATTAATGTTGGGGGAATGAAGGGTCGCCATGGTCTTTCCGTCAAGGCTCTTAAAGATCATTCCGTGACCGCCGTTCTTTGAAAAGATAAGGTTTTCATCCTGGACCCAGGGGCCTTCGATGGTGTTGGATTTACTGTGTGCCACCGCAAGGGTATAACCCTCTGCGCCAAAGCTTGACCAGAGCATGGTGATATTGCCGGAATCGTCCGTATAAACAAAGGGGCCGTCGGTAACATAGTTTCCGTTCCTGATGGAATTGACCCAGGGTGCTTCGGAAGCATGGAACAAAAGTTTCGGCTCTCCCACGGGCTTCTTTAAGTCTTTACTCAATTCCACCGCACAGATCTCACCGTCCGTGACCTGTACCCACTCATGGCAGAAGACCATATAGGGCTTGTTTCCGTCGGTCTTTTCAATATAAAGGGTACCGTCAAGGCATTCCCAGTCTTTCGGCGTAACGGGGCCGTCCGAATGAACCTTAAAGGGACCCATGGGGGAATCAGCCTTTAAGATCTGGGTTCCACGGCACTTTCCCTCTGTTTTGAAAGAAGCAAACATATAAAAGCTTCCCTCATACTTATGAACTTCCGGTGCCCAGAAGTTTAAATCTGCCCAGAAATCCGCAGGAGGCGTAAACACCTCCACCGGATCCTCAAAATTCTCAAGGTCCGTACTTACATATACATCAAGGCCCGTGCCCTTTCCCCAGCATTCGGCTCCTCTTGTTCCGTACAGATAATATTTTCCCTCATGAACCAATACAAAGGGATCTCTTATGTTGATATCTTCTCTTTTAATCACTGCGTCTCCTTCCGTATCCTTTTTCTTTGTAGTATTTTTCTTTTTCCAGATACATACGTCTGTCGGCTTCCACATAGACTCTCGCTGCCGTAGGATGCTCCAGTTCATCCGAATAGCAAAAACCGCAGGAATAGCTGATCTTGGTGGTCTCGGTCATATCGTTTACCTTCGAAACGAGGATCTCGAGAGCCGCAACCGTGGCATCAACCTTGTAATTTGCGGAATCCGGAACGATGACTACAAATTCGTCACCGCCCATTCTGCCGATGCTTTCTCCGTTGCAATAGACTTTCTTTAAACAATCGGAGAAGTTAACGATCAGTTCGTCGCCCTTTTCGTGACCGTAGTTATCGTTCACCTGTTTTAAGTTGTTAAGGTCGAACTGCATGATGGCAAAGTTCTTACCCTCTTCATCAATCTCCTTGAAGATCTCTTCGATACGGCGTCTGGTGTTAAGCCCCGTCAGCACGTCATTGTAGGCAAGCTTCACAAGAAGCCTGTTCTCAGCCTCTACAGAGACGGTACGACGGTATTCGTTGATGAAGTCGGCAAACATTGCCATGATAAATACAAAGGCGCCTGCGGCGGTATAAGTCCTGTATTCGCCCTGGGTTCCGGCAATTTTCGAGAACCTGACGAAGGCGTACACGATTATATCGCGAAGGCTGAAAGCAAGAAGGGCCACAACTCCCCAGATCAGAAGTCTGTGCTTCTTTTCGCCCACGGCATCCCTTACGATCAGGAATGCGGCATAGCATACCACAGCCAGGATGATTGCAAGGTAAGGGCCGAACAGCACGGGGAAGTGTGCAATATTCATGAAATTCAGCAACACCGCTACTACGAAAAGCTGTATGAGACAAAGCACGACGGCGAAATAAATCCTGATTTCCCATTTTCTTTCGCGTCTCTCAACATCTTCCCGAAAATATAGTATCAGTGGCAAGGGGCTTAAGTAAAGACTCATGTATTCAAGATAGGACTTAAGATACAGTCTCTCCGTAAAAAACAGGTTCAGATCGTAGCTACACAAAGACCAGCTGCCGATGCACAGGGAAAACACGCCTATGCAGAACAGTCTTTCAATGGAGAAGGACTTGAAATACATGCAGAAAGTAACCACGGTGATGGCAAATCCCGCAGTGATAAGAGACAGCGCCACCGCAAGGGGAAGCTGTCGCTCCGTAAGATAATCCACTATTTCATGAGTTCCGTCGGAAATGACCGGAGGATTGATTGTTGAAAAAGCATTTTCCTCGGCTATGAAAACAGTGATCTTGAGAGTTTTCCCGGCACAGTCGTCGGGAAGGGCTATAAATCTGTTTCCGGAACCGGTAAGGTATCCGTTATTGTATTCCTCATATCCGCAGGTAAATATTTTTTGACTGTCAACGTAAACGTCCACAACAGAATATGCGGAACGTATGCGCAAAGAAGGACGACTCGGAAGTTCTTCGGGAAGGGTGGCGGAAAGAACGAACCAGTCACCCCTCACAAGACCCTTGACGTGGTATTCGTCAAGATCGACGTCTTCGAGTATTTCAATATTCTGTTCGCCGGCACGGGTAAGCTTTACCGTCCAGCCTTTACTCAGCTCAACCTTGTCATACCGGGTTCTTACGATACCCGCCCGAATGTACACGGCTATAAAACTCACCGCCACAAACAGAAACAGAATGACATGGAGCGCCGCCGATCTCCATTTTTTCACCACAAAAACACCTTCTCAAGGACTTTTGCCTTATTATAAAGGCATTCCTGCGTATTTTCAAGAATATACTTTATTTCCGCCAACGTATTTTTCGAGCGTCTTTTTAACCGCACCGGGCCCCGCAAGCATTTCGATGAAGTAATGCTCCGTAAGTTCACCGAGGCCCGCAGCGTAAAGATCGGTGCCGAAAATTGCCGCATTTGAAAGGATAGGGCTTACTTTATCATGAATGTCCGTATCTCCGAAGGAGATGCCCGAAACCATGGGAGTAAGCACGGAAAGCATGGGATCCGAACTCAGAGTAAAATCTTTGCCCGTGTCATCCTTTGCCATCAAATATCTTAACCAGCCTGCAAATACAAGGGGAATAAATTTTAAGGACGAAGTCGAAAGGTCGCTCCTTCCCATGTAAGCTTTAATGGTTTCTCCGAATCTGATACCCAGTTTCTGAGAGGTATCTGTGGCAATTCTCTGGGGAGCATCGGGCATGAAAGGATTGGGAATACGTACATTCACAACCTCATCGATGAAGTCCCCGGGATCGATCACCCCGGGATTGACCACCACCGGAAGTCCTTCTTTATATCCGATGATCTCAACCAAATGCTTAAGTACGGGATTCTTCATTTCTTCGGAAATAAGGGTGTAACCAAGAAGACATCCGAACACCGCAAGAGCTGTATGCAGGGGATTCAAGCAGGTGCAGACCTTCATTTTCTCAACTTTGTCAACGGTGGTACGGTCCGTGAAGATAACTCCCGCACGCTCCAGCGCGGGGCGTCCGTTGGGGAAGGAATCCTCGATTACCAGGTACTGGGGCTCCTCTGCATTTACAAAAGGCGCCACGTATGTATTCTTTGAAGTTATAACGGGTTCAAGTCCTTCAATTCCGTCGGAAAGAAGGATCTTCTCAACACTTGCGTCGGGTCTGGGGGTGATCTTGTCGATCATGGACCAGGGGAAACTTACACGTGCGGGATCTTCGACATATGCAAGGAAGTCCGCATCCGCAAGGTTTCTCTTGCACCACTCCTGCGCAAATCTGTGGACTGCGGCATATAACTTATCCCCGTTGTGAGAGCAGTTGTCCATGCTGACCATTGCAACGGGCCTCTTAGTCTTTGCAAATCTGTGATAAAGAAGGGCCGAAACCTTGCCCATGTAACTTGTTGCAACCTCGGGATCGTTTTCAAAATCGGAAAGCACGGCCTTCGTAATATTGCCGGATGCATCCGTCAGACTGTAACCCTTTTCCGTAATGGTGAAGCTTACCATGGAAAGAGCCGGATTTTCAAAGATTTCTTTAAGCCTGTCGTAATCTGCGGAATTTCCGGGATCAACGGTCAGAGATTCCGCGACGCTTCCGATAACGGCTTTTCCGATGTTTCCGTCAGCCTTTAAGGTTACGGCGATCCCAAGATTGTCATGAGGCTTATACATCTTTTCGATGATCTCATAGTCAAAGCCCTCTGCGGCGATAAGGCCGGATCTCTCGATACCCTCGGATAAAAGTTCATCGCAGATCGCAGCCTGAAACGCTCTGAAAATATTGCCTGCACCGAAGTGGATCCAGCGAGGATTCCTGCGCGTTTCGGCAATCATCGCTTCACGATCGTATTTCCAGACACTGTAGCCTTTGTTTATCCACTCTTCTTTAGCTTTTAAGCCTTCTTTGGTAAGTTTCATATTTCCCCCTATTTTCTCTTGGCGTTCTTGTCGATTGCTTCCCAGAGGCCGTTAAGGTATGCGGCACCCAGGGCCCTGTCATAAAGTCCGTAACCGGGCATTGCGACCTCATCCCAGATCATCCGGCCGTGGTCGGGTCTGATGGGACCGTCAAAGCCTATCTCATAAAGAGCCTTCATGATCTCGTACATATCGAAGGTTCCGTCCGAAGAAAGATGTGCGGACTCCTCGAAATCCGTGGGAGAATTGAACTTAAGGTTTCTTACGTGTGCAAAATGGATTCTGCCCTTTAAGGACCTGATCATATCGGGAAGGTCGTTTTCAAGGTTGGTACCGTATGAACCCGAGCAGAAAGTAACACCGTTGTGCGGGTTATCAACCATCTTCATCATGCGAAGGATGTTTGCTTTGTTGATTATTATTCTGGGCAGTCCGAAAACGCTCCATGCGGGATCGTCGGGATGGATCGCCATGTTAATGTCATATTTATCGCAGACCGGCATGATCCTTTCAAGGAAGTATTTAAGGTTTGCAAAGAGCTTCTCGTCATCGACGCTCTTATACATTTCAAAAAGTTCCTTTACATGAGCCATTCTTTCGGGTTCCCAGCCGGGCATTACATGGCCGTTCGAATCGTTCTTGATGGAATCAAACATTTTCTCGGGAACCAGAGCATCGACAGCCGCCTGATTGTAAGCAAGAACGGTGGAGCCGTCGGGACGCTTGCGCGCAAGCTCGGTCCTGGTCCAGTCGAATACGGGCATGAAGTTGTAGCATACCATCCTGATGCCTTCCTGCCCCAGTCTTTCAAGGGTGGTTATATAGTTCTCTATGTACTCTTCGCGGTTCGGGGTTCCGATCTTGATGGCATCGTGAATGTTGACGCTCTCTATTCCGGAAATCTTAAGGCCGTGAGCCTCAACTTCGGCCTTTAAAGCCTTAATGTCCTCGGTTTTCCAAGCCTCTCCGGGAGCGGTATCGTAGAGAGTCGTAATAACTCCTTTAACTCCGGGAACCTGGCGGATCTGATCGAGTTTGACGGAATCGTGCTTGCTTCCGAACCAGCGCATTGTCATTTCCATAGGGTTTCTCCTCTTTTCTGTGCTTTTATGGGCATACTCCACCCGTTACAGTCATCATTTTATAACCCCCGTGAATTAATTTCTTCCTCAAATTTGCACATTTTATGTAATTTTTTGCTATTTTTGACTAAAACCTGTACTTTTTTCTTCGGAATCCCCTCCGGCCCATGCAGGTTTCTTCATCCGTTCCTCGTGCTCACGCTCGACTTTTCTCAAAGCCTCCTCATAGCCCTTCAGAGCCGCAAAGGGCATAAACTGTTTTGCCCGCTCCGCAGGCGTCATGGAAGCTTCTGTGTGATCGGTCTTACTCACTTTTTATGCCCTCCTATCTGATTGTTACGCTCGATCATGGTGCTTTCTTCTCCGAGATTCATACCCCGAAGCACCGCATTTTTCCCAAATTTGTCTTTGATTGAAAGAACGGCCTTCTGCATGCGCTCTTCTTTTCTTAGCATGTCTATGTCCGTAAAAAGGTCTATCTGCCTGTATTCGTCCTCAACTATGTTGCAAAAGGTCACGTTTATCCGCCTGACGGTAAGGGACGGATCCGCTATACGAAGAAACAACTTCGAAACCGCCGCAACCATTATCTGCGCCGAATTGGTAGCGTTGGCAAGTCTCACGCTGCCGCTTTCACTTTCGGCATGAAGACTGCCTGAATACCCGATATAAAGTGAAATAAGGTCCGTGATCCTGCTTTTGGCCACCATGTCAAGGCAAAGGGCATCTGTCATCTCCTTAACGATGGTAAGCGCCTCCTCAAAGGTATAATCCCTGGGCAGGATCTGCCCGTTTGAAAGGCTGTTGGAGGAAGGTTTATAGGCCTTTATGTCCTTTATGGTGGCTGTTTCGATACCGTTTGCGTGGTCGATGATAAGTTCCGCATCTATGCCGAATAAATGATACAAAAGCTCCCGATCCGCATGAGCCACGTCATACATGGTTTCCATGCCGCTCTTGGCTAACCGTTTGGCTATACCGGGGCCGATCCTCCAAAAGTCGGTTATGGGCCTGTGATTCCAGAGTTTTTCCCGATAACTCTTTTCATCCAGTATTCCCACGAAATCCGGGGAGTGTTTGGCCAGGATATCCAGGGCGATCTTGGCAAGATAGAGATTGGTCCCGACGCCGCAGGTGGCTCTGATGCCGGTTTCCCTGTATACATCTGCGGTCATCCGAAGTCCCAGTTCCTTGGCGGAGCATTTATACAGGTCAAGATAATCCGTAACATCCATGAAGACTTCATCGATGGAATAAACGTGGATATCGTCCTTTGAAATATAGTTCAGATAGATACCGTAGATCTGCGCCGAAATATCGATATATTTCTGCATGCGCGGAGTGGCGATAATGAATTCTATGTTCTTGGGAATTTCAAAAAGCCTGCACCTTCCGGGTACTCCCAGACGTTTCAGGGCAGGGGAAACCGCGAGACAAATGGTCTTCTCACTTCTCTCGGGATCTGCAACGACAAGGTTGGTCGTAAAGGGATCCAAGCCCCTGGCGACGCATTCTGCCGAAGCATAAAACGATTTTAAGTCTATGCAAACATAAGTTCGGGTTACCATGCCTTTATTATGACATCAAGAACCCGAAAATGCAACCTGTTTTTTGAGTATGAAAAACCCCGCAAACCGCGGGGTCTCAATTCTTAATTGTAATATTTTAAAGGGTTCCTTTAAGTCTTCTGTTCTCGATAAACAGGGCCGATACGGAACCGAGGGCGGTTACCAGATGCTCCTGCTCAGTATCGAACTTTACGGTATTTCCGTTACTGTCAAGCAGGTTACCCTTTTCATCCATGGCATTTATAAGCTGGATCACTCCGGTCACGGGGTCGTTTCCCACCGCCATGGGTACCACCAACATGGAGCCCGTGTGGTAGTTGTTCATCTTGTCGTACTGTTTGGTTCCCGAAAAATCAAACTGCGAAGATTTATAAACATCGGGTATGTTCAAACGCTTTTTTTGCATGGTGGCGTAGGCACATACATAGGAACCGGACATGGGAACAGGCGGTATGGAATCCGCTCCCGTATCGGGTCCGAAAGAAACCTTCTGGGATTTGGTGATAACGTGCTTAAAATGAAGCGCATTATCTTCAAACAGATAAATGGTGCCCGCGTCACAGTTTCCGATCATCATGGCCTCTTTAAGGATCACCTCGAAGAGCTTGTTTGACTCAACCTGTGCCGAAAGCAGGATCGACAGATTCACAAATCGATTCAGATCGTAATACATACCGCACCCCCTTTGATGCATACTCCGTCAATAACAGTATACTTGGGTGTTTTGACTCCGTCAATCGCCATGTGAGGTCTCAAAGCCCATTTATCCGATGTCGGGCTCATCCTTTAAGGAAATGGTTCCGGCGGCTTTCCCCTCGGTTTCGAACATGATAATCTCGTTCTTTCCCTTCTTAAGCAGGGGTCCGGGAACATAAAGCCGCTTCTGGGGTCCGATTTCCCAGAATCTGCCGATGTTAAAGCCGTTTACAAAGGCACAGCCCTTGCCCCAGCCTTCAAAATCAAGGAAAGTATCCGCAGGCTCGTCAATTTCAAACTCAAACTTGTAAAAAGCAGGAAGACTTTCTTTGTACCCGCGGGAAAAGTCGATCTTATCGATGTTGTCCAAAGGAAGGGTGTAGATATCCCAGTTGTTGTGCATGTGGCCGTTGATCTGAACGCATCTGTCGATACCCTTGCGCTGGCGTTCCATGCCGGGACCGAAGTTAACACGTCCCATGTTTTCAACAAGAATATCAAGCTTCTTGCCGAGAGTGTTTTCTTCTTTTAGTCTGATTTCATTCAAAAGTTCGGTGTCGTAAAGGGTTACAACGGGCTTTTCGTCCACGAAAACATTGGCTCTGTCGTTTGCGTCCCAGAGTCTGAATTTATGGATTTTATCTTCGGTATTAAGGACCGAACGATAAAGAATGTATCCGTAGCTCTGATCCAGTCTTTCCATGGAGCAGGGTGTTACACGGGTTTTCTTGACAGAAAGGGTATCAAGGGTTTCAAAAAGTCCCACGCGCCCGGAGCACTTAAGGGTTCCGTAGTCACATCTCTTGATCTCAGGGAATTCGATGTCGGGAGTCTCTGCGTACTTTGCGATTATCTCACGATATTTCTCATACTTAGGCGTAATTCTGCCGTCTTCTGTGAGGATTCCGTCATAGTCGTAACTGGTAACATCGGGGGTGAGCTTGTCGTAATAGTTTGAGCCGTTCATGAAGCCGAAATTGGTACCGCCCTGGAACATATAGATGCTCACGTTACCCATTTCAAGCATTTTATCAAGGTCCTTGGCACTTTCTTCCAGGTTTCCGCGCATGTGACCGCCGTTGCCCCAGTGATCGAACCAGCCAACCCAGAATTCGGCGCACATCAAAGGACGATTGCCGATGAAGGACTTTAAGATACCGAAACGCTCCTCGGTCCGGGAGCCGAAGTTTCCGGTGGGAAGAGCTTCGTCAATGCTTCCGCCGCGAAGGTTTTCTGTTTCGGGGTTATCACTTGTGATAAAAGGAACGGCCACGCCGAGACCTCTCATGATCTTTGCAAGACTTTCCATGTAAGCACGGTCATTTGCAAAATAACCGTACTCGTTTTCAACCTGCATCAGGATGATATTGCCGCCTTTGTCGATCTGATGAGGAACAAGCTTCGGAATAAGAACGTTATAGTAGGCTTCAAAGGCCTTAAGGAAGGGGCCTTCGCTTACCCTCAGTCTCATTCCGTCTTCTTTCAAAAGCCATCCGGGCAGTCCGCCGAATTCCCATTCGGCGCAGATATAGGGTGAAGGACGAACAATTACGTAAAGTCCCAGCTTCTCCGCTATTTTGATAAACCGTTCGATATCAAGCATGCCGTCGAAGCAATATGTTCCGGGCTTCGGCTCATGAAGATTCCAGGGAATATAGGTTTCAACGGTGTTTAAACCGAGTGCTTTTAACTTAAGCATACGGTCTTCCCAGTATTCCGGAACGGTCCTGAAATAGTGAAAGGCTCCCGATATGATCTTGAAGGGCTTTCCGTTCAAATAAAAATCATCTTTGATCTCAAAGGTACTCATCAATTATCTCCCAAACAGATTATTGTAACCCCTGTTTAAAAAAGGGGGGAGCTTACGCACCCCCCTCTTTGGTCTGCATAAATTATTTCTTGTATAATGCGTCGAACTGCTTCTGCAATTCAGCGGTAACGTCTTCGATGCCGGCTTCTTTAAGCTTAGCCTGCATTTCTTTAACGATGTCTTCAGCAGAACCGGTGTACTTACCGTATGCGATCTGCTTCATGTAGTCGCCGAATACTTGGTTACAGTTCTTAATCTTGCTGCCTACGCCGTTTACCTCAACATCGGGGATAAACTGTCCGTAAGGATAGTCAATCTTAATCTTGTCATATCTCTTGTAAAGATCTTCGATTGCGGTCCAGTTTCTTGTAGCATCCTTAAGCTCCAGGTCGTCGTTACGTCCCCACCACCAGCTGGTAGCTCCGCCTACGTTGTCGGTAGAGGAGTCGTAGCCTTCGGGAGTGATGCGCATTCCGTTGGAATCAAGTGCGTAGGAAACGCCTTCGATACCATAGTTAATGAGCTTGTAGCACTCGGGATCGTTTCTCAAAAGATCGTAAACCATAAGAGCTCTCTCAGGGTGCTTGGAAGCTGCGGAAACAGCCATTGCACCGTGGGTGATGGAAAGAGCAACAACGTTGTCGGTCTCTTCACCAAAGTAGAAGAATCCGGATTCAGCGTTGGGATCGTCATAAATGGTGTTGGAAGGGCTCTTGGAGCAAAGGTCTGTCCAAGTCTGGGTGTGGTGCTGCTCTGCTGCAACAAGGCCTACACGATAGTCATCACGGTTGGTGGAAGTGGTGTTGTTAAGAACATCGGTCTTCCATACGCCCATCTGGTCCCATTCCTTCATCATCTTAGCGAAGTCAACCATCATCTGGGTGTCAGTATACGCGGGTGTTACGATTTTGTAAAGGTCATCTTTGGTGCCGCCCCAAAGAGCTGCGGTACAGATACCGTCGATGGGAACGAACTTAGAATGAGAAGCAACCCAGCCGCTGGCCATCTGAACGTTGTGGGTTCCGTCGGAATCCCATGCGATCTTGATGCCGAGAGCGTCTTTGTTGGCGGTAACATACTTAAAGTAGGTGGTCATGTCTTCCCAGCTGTGTACGCCGTTGGTAAGACCTGCCTTCTTAGCCCAGTCGTTACGATAAATGTAACCATGGTTGGTCCACTGTGCGTAATTGTCTTCGGGCATAAGATAGATGTGTCCGTCGTATTTGCAAAGATCCCAGTGTTCCTTGGAAACGCTTGCCCAGGTCTTGGGAGCATAGGTCTTAAGCATGTCTTCGCTTAATTCAAGGAAACCGCCCTTCTTTGCATTGGGCCAAGCATCGAGCCAGTCGGAAGCGGTACCGATAAGATCGATATTACCGTTCATTTCCGCAATGTTTGAATTGTAGACTGTAAGATAATCGGTCCAGCCAATCCAGTAAAACTCAAGCTCTGCGTTGCACTTTTCGGTAAGAATCTCATTGAGTTTCTTGTTCATGTCCTGGAACTTGTCCATTGCTGCGCCTTCAGGCTTGGTTCCGGTGAACATGTAGGTGATCTTAACATGTTCCTTGGTGTCGACCTTCTTGGCGCTGCCGCCCTTGGCGCAGGCCGTAAGGCCGAGAACCATCGTTGCCGCGAGTAAAATCGCTAACAGTTTCTTTTTCATAAATACCTCCTATAGGGTTTTATATTATTTTCTCCGGACGACAATCGCCGAAGCAATAACCTATCCTTTGACCGCTCCGACAGTGATACCGCTGATGAAGTACTTCTGTACGAAGGGATAAAGCAAAACTATGGGGCCGGTGGCAAGCATAGCCGTGGCCATCTTAACGGTGTTTGAAGGAATGTCCGTGATCACCACGTACTGTCCCGCAACCGTGTTTTTAAGAGCATCCGTCATGTTTACCGTCTCATAAAGCATGTACTGAAGAGGTTTGACATCCACTCTGGAGCTTAAGAAAAGTGAAGTCTGGTACCATTCATTCCAGTAGCCGAGGGCCAGGAACAAACCGATGGTTGCCAGCGCCGGCTTAAGCATGGGAAGGATCAGTGCGGTGAAGATCTTCATGTCACCCGCGCCGTCGATCTTACCGGATTCGGTGATCTCATGGGGAATACTCTTAACGAAGTTCTTCATCAGTATTATGAGCCAGGGGGACATAAGTAGCGGCAAAAGCACCGCCAAGTAACTGTCCTTAAGCTTGTAGGTCTGCGTCATCAGCAGGTAATAGGGTGCAAGACCTGCCGAAAAGAGGCTTGTAAAGTAAATGTAGAACGAAATGGGATTTCTGAAGGGGAAATCCTTTCTTTGCAATGCATAACCGGTCATTGCGATGATTGAAAGCCCGATTCCGGTTCCGATAAGTGTCAGAAGAATCGTCAGTATATAGGATTTCCAGATAAGGCCGCCCTTTATTACCATTTCGTAAGCCTGGGTCGAGAATTCCTTCGGGATCAGCTGCACTCCGTTTGCGTTAAATGATTTTTCCGAAGAAAATGAACTTCCCAAAATTATGAGGAAAGGGAATATACATGCCAACGCATAAAAGGTGGTGATGAAATATCCGAATCCCCTTACTATCATGTCAGAAGCACCGAGTTTAACTTTCGCGGAGCTTGACATCATATCCAGATCTTTTGTCTTTGCCATAATCCTGCTCCTTTAGAAAAGTGAATAATCGGGTTCAATTTTTTTCACTATATAGTTAACCAGCATAACAAGCGCAAATCCGACGAGGGACTGGTATAGACCCACGGCAGATGCCGTCGAGAAATTGAAGTCTGTACCTCTTACCGCTCTGTACACGAAAGTCTCTATGATATCCGTGGTGCCGTACAGCATAGAGTTGTTACCGATGATGTTGTAGAACAGACCGAAATTACCTTTAACGATGCCACCCAGTGCAAAAAGCAAAAGTATTACGATGGTGGGCTTTAAACTGGGAAGTATAATGTATCTAATCTTCTGGAAAGCGTTGGCTCCGTCCACTCTGGCGGCTTCTATGATCTCTCCGTCGATTCCCATGATAGCCGCAAAATAAACCACCGAATTGTATCCCGTCTGCTGCCAGAGGTGGATCAATACTATCAGAACCGGCCATACATAAGGATCCGCGTAGGGTTGCCACCTTTCAAGTCCCAGTCTCGTAAGGATCGTATTTACAAATCCCGTATCATAGTTAAGAAGGTTGAACACCAGGATTCCCACCAGAACCTGCGAAATGAAGTAAGGCAGGAACATCATTGTCTGCGATATCTTCTTAAACCACTTGGAACGCATCTCATTTAAAAGAATTGCGATGAAAATTGCCAAAAGATTACCCAGAAGGATAAACGCAACATTATAAAGTATAGTGTTTCTGGTAAGGCTCCAGAGTTTTCCGGACTGAGCAAGAAACATAAAGTTATCCAGCCCGACAAACTTGCTTCCGAAAATACCCTTTCTGTAATTGTAGCTTACAAAGGCTACCCAGACGCCCGGCATTGGGATGTAACTGAAGAACAGGAAGAACAGCATGGCCGGGAGGCACATGAGGGTCAGCGTCCTGTATTTTATGAGTTTGGCAAAGAAACCCATTCGCTTCTTCGCGGGCTTTACAGCCACGGCGATATCGGCTGTCGTAACCCCATTCGTCGTTTTGTCTGCCATATTCCGTCCTTTCCGTTAGCCGAATGTTGCATTTGTATAGTTGCAATCGGTTTCACTAATATCATAATAAGCATATTGCACATGACTCGTCAACGCTTTTTTGAAATCGGTTGCAATTTTGTGAACTTTTTCTATAAGATGTTGCTATGGATTGTGCAGATTTTGTTCCGTTTTCTTTTTCTCCTTGACAAATTGTACAGTAGAAAAGTAGTATTTACTTGAAACCGATTGCATGCGGAGGTATGGGATAATGCCCGACAAAAATAACCAGCGTAAGATAACCATATACGATATAGCAAAGGAAGCGGGCGTCTCCCCTTCCACCGTTTCCAGAGTCCTTACAAAGAACGCGAATGTGCGTCCCGAAAAAAAGGAACGCATTGAGGCTCTTATCAAAAAATACAATTTCAAACCCAACGTCCTTGCCAAGGGCCTTTCCGATACCCGTTCAAAGCTCATCGGTATCCTTACCGCAGATATCCGAAACCCCTTCTACGCAGCTGTCTGTGTTGCCTGCGAAAGCGCAGCCATCGCCGGGGGATATCGCATTCTTTTATGTAATTCCTTCGGGGAAAAAGAAAGAGAAATGGAACTTTTGGACACTCTCACCCATCAGCAGGTGGATGCCATTATCCAGATCGGCGGACGCGTGGACGACGTCATCACCGATTTTGATTATGCAAAGAAGGCTAAACAGATTGCCGCTTCGACTCCAATAGTTACAAACGGCAAGATAGACAGTGTTCCCTGCTACCGCGTAACGATTGATGCTTACGCCGCAGCAACGCTCCTTCTTGAGCATCTGCTTTCTCTTAAACGTGAAAAGATCGCACTTGTGGGTGGAAGACTGGACGTTATTTCCACCTACGAAAAGTACGTTACATACAGAAATATTCTGAAACAACACGGGATAGCATTCAAGAAAGAATATGTAGTAGAGGGGCGTTACGATCACGACGCAGGATATGACGGGATCAAGAAATTGCTCGCCCTTAAAGAAAGACCCAATGCGATCGTTGCCATCAACGACTTTTCCGCAGCCGGTGTGGTACGCGGAATTACAGAGGCGGGCCTCCGGATTCCCGAAGATATCGCGGTTGTAAGTTATGATAACACTTATATCACGGACCTTTTGGTCCCGAAGCTTACCAGCATCGATTACGATTACCAAACCTTCGGTAAAAAGCTTGTGGATACGGCCATCGCCGCATCTTTAAAGAAGAGCGTTCCCACTCTCCAAACCGTGACACCGCATCTCGTGGTCCGCGGAAGCAGCAACGGAAAGAAATGAAAAAATAACCCCGACGGTTCGAAACCTGTCGGGGTTTTATCTTGCATATGTTTGGCAAATACGCATGTGCCGCACCTTTGAAGATTTCAGGCGTTTAAATCAGTCCTTCACATACATTCCGTACACTTCAATCTGCGTAAGTGCAGGGAACGGTGACGGGTCATCGGCCTTTATCAGCTCTGAAAGTGTGATGCTGTCCGTTTTCTTTGCCTTAATTATGATCTCGTGGGGTTCGGCGCTTTTATGAAGTTTGGTCACGAGCTTCTCCCCGTCGGAAAAAGTAAAGGTCACGCTCTCCCACCAGTTATCATGAGGGAAATCCGCTCTTGTATAAAGCACAATCCTGTCAATTTCAGCGGTCTTTCCGAATTCGACTGTCATCTCGGCATCGTCTCTTCGGTTGATTCCCCAGGATTCAAAGGGCCACTCGCCGTGGGAGTAATTTACGCAGACTCCGTCAATGGCGTTTCTTGCCGCAAATACGGCCTCTCCTCTGGTTTCCACATTTGCGTGGGCGTGGGGAAAGAGGGTTGCGTTCTCATGACAATCGTTTACGTTTAAAGCAAGGTTTCTGTAGGCTGCATATTCGTACTTAAAGGCCTTGCGAACGTAGAGATAATGCCGATTTCCCACAAAGGTCTTCGGCGAATAGGATGTTTTCTTTTCCGCAAAGGGAATCTCAAGTTCGAAGGGGCCCGTAATGTAATTTACGGAACTTCCCAGCGCATCATCAAGCTGTAAAACGATATATGCGGGGTATTCGGAAAGAGAAACGGCAATTCTGTCGCCGGGCGCGTACTCGCCGTCAAAAACGAGGTCTGCGCGTCTTTCACCTTCCGCACATGCGCGTGTAACACCCGAATTATCCCTGATCTCAATCTTACAATTCATTCACAATACCTCTTGCAGGCCCGAAGCCTTGCTTTTGTGTCAGTTAAAGCCCAAATGCTTTTGCAGGAATTTCTTTATCATGGTGATGACGGGACCAAGCATGAATACCATCATGACGGTCACGATTCCCACCGTACTTCCCAGTAAAAAGCCCATGAGGGTCATGAAGCCGTCCCAGGCGATACGAATGATCAGGAAAGGCACTTTCTTTATCCTTGACGAAATTATCGCGGGAACGGAGTCGTAGGGGGACTGTCCCAGATCCACCGCCATATAGGTGGAAGCCGCGAACACAAACCATAAAAGTGCCGGGATCATGATCCAGACCCGGGTTGCTAAGGGTTCAAAGAAACCCTCCGGCAGGATCTTTGAAAATATCCATCCCGTAAAGTCCGCGGAATACCCCACCAATATGGCATTTGCAAGGGTTCCGAGACCTATCTGCTCTCTTCCGAAACAAAGCACGATCATAAAGAGAATTATGTTAAAGATCAAAAGAGTGGTTCCGAAATCAAGGCCGATCTTATCGGCAATTCCCAAATTCAACACACTGCAGGGATCGGTACCGAAGTTAACGTTCTTGAGCCAGTACACACCGAAACCCTGGTAGATAACTGCAGTTATGACAAGAACCGCCCGCAAAGCGAAGCGGTTCTTTTTCTTTGGCATATCTGTAAAAAATTTGATTAAAGCGTTCATTTACACCTATTTCTTTTCCCAGTCGAGTTCCTCGCGGATCGCTTTCGTGCGTATCTCTTCGAGGATCTGATCCGTAAACTCCTTAAGGGACTTAACGCCCTCATCTCCCGCAAAGCGGCTTCTTACCGCTACCGTGCCGTTAGCTTCTTCATCGGCGCCCACGATAAGCATATAAGGAAGTCTGTCCATGCGGGCCTCGCGGATCTTGAAGCCGATCTTCTCGGAACGGTTGTCAACAGTTACGTCTACGCCGTTCTTTTTAAGCTCTGCACGTACTTTTTCCGCATAATCCTCGTATTTCTCGGAGATGGGAAGGATACGAACCTGCTCGGCGCAAAGCCATGTAGGGAACTTTCCGGCATAGTGCTCGATGAGCCATGCAAGCGTTCTTTCGTAGCAGCCCATGGATGTTCTGTGAATAATCCAGGGTGTTGCTTTGTTACCCTGCTCGTCGATGTAATACATGCCGAACTTGGTTGCCGAAGAGCAGTCAAGCTGAATCGTGACCATTGTATCCTCTTTGCCGTAAACGTTCTTTGCCTGAATATCGATCTTGGGGCCATAGAAAGCAGCCTCGCCGTCGGCTTCCGTATATTTGATTCCGTTCTTGTTCATGACGTTACGAAGGAACTGCTGCGTTGAATTCCAGTATGCTTCGTCGCCTTCGTACTTGGCTTTGTTCTCGGGATCCCACTTGGAAAGTCGATACGTAACGTCTCCGTCGATACCGAGGGTCTTCATAACATAGTGCGCAAGATCAACACATCTTGTCAGTTCTTCCTCAGCCTGTTCGGGAGTAAGAATGATATGTGCCTCCGTGATGGTAAACTGGCGGACTCTCGTAAGTCCGTGCATCTCACCGGAATCCTCGTTTCTGAAGAGAGTGGACGTTTCGGACATACGATAAGGCAGATCCCTGTAGGATTTCTGATCGTTCATATACACATAGTACTGGAAGGGACATGTCATGGGGCGAAGAGCCATAACTTCTTTGCCGTCCTCTGCGTCCTTGTTAAGGATGAACATACCGTCCATGTAATGATCCCAGTGACCGGAGATCTTGTAAAGATCGGATTTTGCCATGAGGGGTGTACGAGTACGAACATAGCCCCACTCGTTGTCCTCAAGGTCTTCAATCCAGCGCTGAAGTTTCATGATCATCTTGGTTCCCTTAGGCGTAAAGAGAGGAAGTCCCTGACCGATAACATCAGCCGTAAGGAAAAGCTTCATTTCGCGACCCAGTCTGTTGTGGTCGCGCATCTTAGCTTCTTCCATGCGCTTTAAATGCTCTTCCAGTTCTTCTTTCTTGTTGTAGGCCGTTCCGTAGATACGCTGGAGTCTTGCTTTGTTGGAATCGCCGCGCCAGTAAGCCATGGAGGAAGAAATAAGTTTGAAAGCCTTAATGTTCTTAACGCTCATAAGGTGAGGGCCTGCGCACAGATCCACGAAACCGCCCTGATCGTAGAAGCTGATCTCGGCGTCTTCGGGAAGGTCTTCGATAAGTTCAACCTTAAAGGGCTCGTCCTTTTCCTTCATGAATTTGACAGCCTCTTCTCTGGAGAGCGTGAAGCGCTTGATCTCATGGCCTTCTTTAATGATCTTCTTCATCTCGGCCTCGATGTTGTCAAGATCCTCTCTCGAGAAGGGCTCAGAAAGAAAATCGTAATAGAATCCGTCGGCCACTGCAGGTCCGATGGTAACTTTAACGTCGGGGAACAGGCGCTTAACGGCCTCGGCCATAACATGGCTTGCGGTATGTCTGATAACGGGCAAAGCAGCCTCGTCGTTTAACGTGATGATATTAAGAGTTGCGTCCTTGTCGATGACGGTACGAAGGTCCTTGACTTCTCCGTCAATCTCTGCTGCCGCGGAAACTCTTGCAAGACCCTCCGAAATGTCGAGTGCGATCTCATAGGCACTCATGGGCTTTGAATACTCCTTGAAGGAGCCGTCCTTTAATGTGATTTTCATGGTAAAAACCTCCTTTGTGTGAGAAAGCGCCGGCCGTGTGGATACTTCGTGTACGCTCGGGTGAAAACAAATGCCCGCTTTGTTCGTGCCTGTTTTCCTTCCGGGATACAAAAAACACCCCTACGAGTCGTTCGACTCATAAGGGTGCTGTTCACACGGTTCCACCTTAACTTTCACTCAAACCCTTAACGCGGGACACGGCGGGGGATACTCGGACTAACTCATCTTCGGGGTCCGGCCGTTCAAACGACCGACTCGAAAAGGGCTTTCTTTTCACCCTGCGACTCGGGAATGGTACCGTCCGATGTTTCGCGTGAAGGAACTTTCACCAGTCGTTCCTCTCTCTGACACCTACTGAACCGGGGGCTTGTTTCCGTCTAAGTCTTTTAATGTCGGAACTGATCATTCAACCACTTTGTGATTGTACAAATGATAATAGCCTTTCAAAATAAAAATGTCAAGCGAATATCATCTACAGTAATTCATCGATGGTAACCTGTTTCTTGTTGCCATCATAATCGTAAAGGAAAATGGGTAGCGTCGGTTTGCACTCTTCCGTTATTGTCCTGTGTTCCGTGGGTATGACAAGTTTATAGCCTTTTCCCGTCTTGACCCGCTTCACATAGTCGGAAACGCTCTTTAAGGGCTCATCAAAAACCATTCCGAAGCAGCCGAATGCCGCCCCGCTGTAATGATGAATGTCCGATCCGGAGGTCATCGGCATTTTCAGCTTTCTGCAGTACTTATATGCCAAAGCGTCCTGCGACGCGGTATTGCCGGCATTGCATACCTCCAATGCATCGGCATGAACATTATGCAGATTTATTGCTTTGATGTAGTCTCTTTCCCGAAACGGATGCGCATGGACCACCAGACCTCCGGCGGCGCGAACGTGCTCCAGCTGTTCCTTTTGAGTCCATTCCATCATTTCCGGGTGCTTTAACAGCCATTTTTTGTCCAAGCCGTATATCAGATACTCATCGCAGTCGTAATTGGACTCCCAGCCAAAAAACACGTCCAGTCCTCGCTTGTCGCCTTCTGCCTTGGCATTTTCATAGCCTTTGCAGAATAATTCCACCCTGTCTTCCCACGGTAAGTCCTTGTCAATCGCACAATTTCCGTTGAAGAAATGATCCGTTACTATAATCCCCTTATATCCAAGCCGTAAATACACATCTATGTATTCCTCGCCCTTGCACGAAGCACATGCGCTTGCTTCCCTGGTATGCAAATGAGTCTCGTACTTATACATTTTTTCTGCCGGCCCTTTCGCTAAAGCTTCTCGCAGTGTTTCTTCCGATCAATTCCATACACATCCTGCCGTTATGAAAAGGACACTTCCAGGGACCCGCGATAGAAGCGTTTGAATCCTGTTCCCCTTCAAAAGAAACATCGTGTAACCATTCGCCGTTCGGACGTTTATCGACAATATTATCGCGTATGAAAGCCCAGATATTTCGGGCCGCATCATAGTATTCCGTCTTTTCGGGATGCTTTTCCCATGCATTGATAAAACCGACCACCGCTTCTGCCTGTACCCAGAAAACGCGGCGGTTGTTTACCGTATCGTCACTCATCTCATCATCGATAGAATTGTTGCTGTACGAATTCTCATAAATATTTTCAATCAGTTCGTCAGAAATCTTTCTGATGGTATCCGTATAATCGTTCACGGGAACAATATCGCAGCACTTGTCAAGAATCCACGAAGATTCAATATCATGGCCGAAGGAATAATAATCCGCCACCGGCTCCATCCTGCTGTCAAAGAACATATTGATGTGCTTTTTCCGGGGATTATAGATTTTCTCGGCATATATGCGCATCAGGTACCCGATGCAATCCTCTGTGGTCTTTTCCGGCTTTACACGGTAGAGTTCGGAATACGCTTCCAGCAGGTGAAGAACAGTATTCGCCGTTTTTTCACCCCTGTAATCTCCTTCCGCCAGAGCAAAAGCGCTTTCACCCGACGAACGGTGTCCCATTATTTCCAGGTATCCGTAATCATCCTTACACTCCGCTTCGATTATGTCACGAAGCCTAACGGCAAGCTTTAATGCTTCTTCGTCATTTACGGTTTCATAATATGCCGTCAAAGCAAGAATCGCGTATGCAAGATTAAACGTATACTTGGCCGTATCATCCGGTATCAGATCATACGAAACAGACCAATACAGCCCGCCGTCTTTATTATCCAGGTAGCTGTTTTTTAAAAGCCTGTAGGCCTGATTGGCGCAGTCCAGGCACTCCCGGTCCTTGTTGTACTTGTATGCCTGAAGGAAAAACCACATTATCCTGCTGTTATATACGCATGCCTTCGAGGTCTTTTTATACAACTTCAGCCGCGAATCCACTTTGCCGTAAAACCCACCGTATTCGTCATCCCTCATCTTCTTCCAGAAAGGAATAATAATCTCATTAAGATTTTTTACTATTTCATCAATCATCATTTTCCGCCTATTCTTTCACCGCACCCTTGGTCATACCACTGTAAATGTGTTTCTGAAGGAAAAGAAAAACAATCAAAACAGGAATGATCGTGATAATAACACCTGCACATATATAATTATACTGATTACCGTATTCGCCCGTAAACGTATAAAGAGAAGTTGAAATCGTAACCAGTTTGGTCTTTGTCTGCAAATAAAGATTGGCCATGTAATATTCTTTATAAACCGATACGCCTTTCAGGATCATTACGGTAACAATGGCCGGCCTGAGCAACGGAAACAGTATCTTAAAGAAAACGGTAATATACGATGCCCCGTCCATGATCGCCGACTCGTCCAGCGAATATGGAATACTATCAAAAAACTGCATAAAAATGTATATGGCGATAATGTCCGTTCCCGTGTAGAGAATGATTATACCCGGAATCGAATTGACCAGGTTCAGCGCAGTCATGATCTTGTATGTACTGACCTGCATGGTAACCCCGGGAATAAGATTTGCCAGCAGGAAAGCCTCTTTGATCAGCACATTGCATTTAAATTTAAACCTGCTCAAAACATATGCGATCATCGTTCCGGTAATGATCGAGCCGATCAGAGTAAAGATCAGAATGATTGCAGTGTTCAAAAAAGCCAGCGGCATCTTTGCTTTGTTCCACGCAACAATATAGTTTTCAAAGTTCAACCAATTTTCGGGAAGTGCCAAGGCTCCCGTTGTATTGTATTCTTTAACAGACTTAAAACTTGTAATAAAAACCGTAACGAGCGGTATAAGGGAAACAAACGCTCCGAGTATCAGCGTAAAATATTTCACTGCGCCGATTCCCATCCGCCCGACTTTACCCATAACGTTCTTCATCAGGCATCCCTTTCCGTAAAGAATAATGCAAGTACGATCTTTTGAATGATCGTAGCTATAATGATAATACCCAAAAGCACAATCGCCATTGCGGAAGCAAGGCCGACCTTGCCGCCCTCATGAGCCAGTCGGTGCATCAGCAGCACAAGAGTCGCCGTTCCGTTCGTTCCGTTCGTTATTACGTAAGGACCTTCAAATGCACTGAAAGAGCCTTTGACGGAAAGCAAAACATTCATCGCAACAATGGGTTTTATACTTGGAAGTATAATGTATTTGAACTGCGTCCATTTTGTCGCCCCGTCTATTGCCGAGGCCTCGTACAGTTCGGCGTTGACAGACTGGATCGCGCCTATGAACAATACCATGCTTTGTCCCATATATCGCCAAACAGAAGTCGCGGCAATCGAGAAATTATTTATTTTTGTATCTTTCAACCAGTAAGGGAGTTTGTCGGCATTGGCGCCGAACAAAGCAAGAACCGAATCCAACACCATTCCTCTGGTGTAGAAGAATCTGAAAATAAAGCCCATTGCAATACCGCAGATCAAATACGGAAAAAACAGCGTCGCTTTAAAAAAATTTCTGAATCTGATCTTAAAGCTCAGTATTGTCGCAAAGTACAGGGCTAAGGCGAGCTGGATCAGTCCTCCTCCGAGATAATAGAAGCTGTTTAAGAAAGCTTCCTTGGTATCTTTTCTGGTAAAGACATTGATATAGTTATCCCAGCCGACATATTCCCTTTTACCGATATATTTCATTTTAAAAAAACTGAATTCTACCATTTTTGCAAACGGTAAATATGTAAAAACGATCAAAAGAGCCAGGGGAACCATCGAAAAAAGAACGATCGTCATCAACTGTCTGCCCTGTCTTCCCTTAATCCATTTCAGCGCCTTGTTATTACGCACTTGAACCCTCCGTAAACAGCAGGTCACCGCAGGGATGCAGGCGCAACCCTGCGGTGACTTCATATATCTTCTTTATCCGGAAAATGATCAATAACTTCCTTTGGAAGCGTAGTCTGCACCGATCACTTCTTTCTGTGCGCTGCTCCAACGCTCGTTCCAATCCTTCATTATTTCTTCAAACGTCTCACTGCTCTGGCCCATTGCCGATTCAACAAGCCTTGCTTTTTCGGGATACTTTCCGAGATACAATTCACTGGTTTCGTTGATCTCATCAAACAATCCCACATCCTCAGGTTTGGGAGGATTGTCAACAACAAGGATCACATTGTTATCCTGAAGATTCTTAAGTGTATCGGGATATGCCTCTCCTTTAACGATGGGAATCCCTCCCGCATCGAAGGAGAAGTTCGATTCTTCCGTAAGCCATTTGATATAATCGAGGCAAACGCTGTATCTCTCGGGATCGATGTTTTTATTTATGGCATATGCGTAATCGGCTGCCACCGTAGCGTACTGCTGACCATTCACGTTGTAAGGAAATGCCGAAAATACGATATCATCGGGAGTTTCGCTTGCTGCCTTGGCATCTTTGCACGCCCAGGAACCGATCACTGTGCAGGCGATCTGACCCGTAGCTATAAGATTTTTGCAGGAATCCCATGTGGATGTTGTGGGATCGTCTTCAACAAGACCCTTTTTAACAACATCGTACAGCATCCTCATGACTGTATTGTATGGCTTTCCTTCTTCAAAAGGATTTTCCATATAGATCAGTTTATTCTTGTAATCTCCGTCACCCGTCAATGAGCCGCGGGCATTCCATTCCCAGTCGGCAAGTCTTGAGCCCGCACCATAATTACAATAGCAAGGAATCGCATCCGTATTGTCTTTAACCTTTTGAAGCACGGCAAAGAAATCATCGATAGATTTGGGAATATCCGTTACGCCTGCTTTTTCAAGAACAGCTTTGTTCCAAAGAACTCCGTATGCAGTACCCGTAGAGCTTATTCCGTAAACATTGCCTTCGTAAGCAAATGCTCCGGCAAATTCATACTTATCGTCAAATTCATCCACTTTTCCCAGGGGCGCAAACAGATTGGGCAACTCTTCTTCGGCAAGGAATGCATGCGGAATCATGCACATATCTCCCCAGTCGTTTGAAGACCAGCGCATTTCTATATTTCCTTTGTAATCCGCTATCGGCTCGTATGAAATTTTTACATTGGGATAAATCTTGTTGAATTCGGCCTGATACGAAGCAAATGTATCCTCCATTCCCTGCTTGTGTGTCAAGAATGTCAATTCCATCTCCACATTGTAGTTTTTATCGGATGTTTCTGTCTTTGCGCTGCTTACAACATCAGCAGTTTTTGATGCTGACGTCTGTCCCGATGAACCGGAATTTCCGCTGTTTGCACACGCCGTAAGAGAGAGCATCATCGCACAACTCAACAGAATCGCTAAACCCTTCTTCATTTGTAATCCTCCAAATCGTTCTCAACTATAAATTATACTCCGCGTTACCGTTTTCCCTTCGCGCGTTAGGTTCTCGATAACTCGTATTTGTAATTATACATTATGACTAACACACGTCAAGAAATCTCTTGTTTTTTGTATAAAAGTTGCAATATTAGGTTACAATATATCGAATTTGAGGGACCTTGTAAGGCAAAAAAGTTACGGATAAGCTAATTTGATAGCTTATCCGTAACTTAACAAGAATTTTAACCGAATCGCTTGAAATCTTTCCATGCAGATTTGCTTCTTCTGACTGCAGACTGGCGGATGATCAGTTTTCCGCCTATAGTTTTCTTTCCGAATTCCGACTCGGGATTTTTAAGTTTATTGACTATCCCCTCCGCAGCGGCATCGGCCATCTGCTCCATATCTATTGAAAAAGACGTGAGCTGCGGCTGCGCAAGCAGCGAATAGAGAGAATCTCCGAAAGCCACAACCGAAATATCCTCGGGAACAGATATTTCTTTCTGTTTCAAAGTATCAATGATGCGATAAGCGGACTCATCGCTTTCACAGACAAATGCCGTGGGAAGATCTTCCGGCAGCGCCATCTCGATATTCTCGTCAAAATCATTCTTATCATCTATGATCCAATCGCGCCTGAAGGAAATCCCGTTTTCCAAAAGTGCTTTATAGTATCCGAGAAAACGTTCCATGACGCTTCCGTTTGCCAGAATATTTCCGATAAAACCGATACGCCTGTGTCCCAACGCAATCAGATGGCTCGTCAGAGCACAGCCACCATGCAGATTATCGCCCACAACAGCCTCCAGTGGCATGTTTTCAAAATAGAAGTCAAACAAAATATACGGAATTCCCACGCGATCGGATATTTCGTGCACATAGTCGGGCTTCATCTGCCCCATGATCACTACACCGTCCACCTTGCTGTCCATTATCAGCTTTGGCATGATCAGCAGACGTTCCATGTCTTTTGTGATTACTTCCATGATGCCGTAGTAATTGTTCTTCATCAACGTCTTGCATATTCGCTGATGACAGGTATTGTACAAGCTGTTATCTTTTGTATATCTTTCCGGAATCAGTATACCGATGTTATGGGTGATGCCCTCTTTCATATCCTTGGCGAGAGCATTCTTACGATAGCCCATCTGCTCGGCCACTGCTTTTATTTCTTCGCGCAGTTTTTCACTGACACCATCCTTTTCCGATAAGGCTTTTGAAACAGTAACTGCACTGATATTCATTTTGGCCGCAATATCCCGCATGGTAATATTCTTTTTCATACTGTTCCCTTTCGTGCCAAAAAGCAAAAACGCCCAATAAGTCCTTCGACTTATAAGGGCGCTGTTCATGTGTCACGGACAAATCTTTTCTTGATGATATCCTCTGTAATCCGCATTGTCAAGAGAGCGATAATCGAAGTGACCTCACGCCGTCAGTTACCGGCAATCTTATATACCCACATGGTTGCTCCTGTCGAAAGCTTGAACTTGTTCGAAAGAACAGCCTCGCGTCCAAATTTATCCGAGTAGAAATCAACGCCCGGGAGTCCTCTGTATTCCTGAGCTTCGTAGACAAATACCGAGAAGCCGTCCTTTAAATAATCCTTGCAATACGTAATCATCGTCGGCGTGCCCGAAACCCACGAACCCGAATAAACGTGGTTGGCTCTTCTGTAATAGTCTCTCTCGAAAATGTCGGTGCTTACGAATCTTGCAAAACTCATATCAAAGATATAATGCTCCTCTTCGTGGCTCCTGCAGTATTCCGCAAGTTCTCTTGCCTCGGCAAAGGCATTTGTATTGACAAGCTTGTTCTGAAGCCTCACGTAGGCAAACTGAACGCGGCCGATGTGAAGCGAAAAGGCCATAAACAAAACGGTAAAAAACGAAGTCAACACAATCTTGACCGGTTCCTTTATATCCGATTTCGTAAGTTCGCAAAAGAGGCGCGCCATAATGATAACAAGCAAAAGTATCGTGCCAAGGTAGGTCGGCATCAGTACCCTTAGGACAAATCTGTTTCTGAAGCCCAGGAATCCGATGCTCATGAGATATCCCGCAAACACAGAAAGAATCGGGAAAAGAAAGGCCCTTTTCCTAAAGAGCAGAACCATCACGACGGAAACTGCAAAAACAAAGAACGTAACCTGATGAAGATGCCAGAATTCCCTCGAAGTCACCAGAAGCTGCATAAAGGCCGCAAAAAAGTTCCCTTTTTTAGCCTCCGACTCCCTGATGGATCTGAATATCGGGAGCAGGTCGTTTATCGCCTCACCGGAGAACCTGTTGTCCCCATACCAGAATCGGTAGTCGAGGAACTGCTCGTAATCGACACGGGAGATCCCGTGTTTGTTGAGAGTGTCCGCGATAGTCTCATAGGGAACCTTCGGTTCGTAGTCCATCACATAAATCCTAAAATCGTGAAATCTGTTAAAAGCCTTCCACTCGGGGCTTGAAAAGGTTATGGCGTTGACTGCTTTAGTCAAAATTATAACACTGAAAACCGTAACAACAAATGGGAGCAACCGGCGGAAGAGTTTCTTTATGCCACGCTTTTTAAAATACTTCATCGCCTGTGTACCGAAAAGCCCCAGCATTCCGATGGGCTGCACAAGCATCATCGAGTCGATCCTTAAAGTGCAGGAAAGAAACTCACAAATGATAAAGCCTGCGAGCGCACCTTTGCTTTCTGCGTTAAAAAGAACCATTGCGTAGCCGACAAAAGCAAGAAGAATTGCCACACAGGTATACTGAGTCTGACCGAAACAGTGGATGCCCGCTACAAAAGCGCACATCTCAATGACAAAGAACGCCCCCGCTTTTATCCATGAACCCGCACCTGTCAAAACCACATATACATTCAAAAAGATTACGGAAAATAAGATCAGAAAAAGAAACAGTCCCCACCAGGGTACCGCATTCGTAAGCGAATACAGGCATGCAATCGGGAACGTAAGAAGCGTACCGATGTGAGGATTGTGCCATTCAGGTGTCCCCGTTATCTTTCCGGAAAGCGTCTCGGAAATGAAGACATCGTCATTGTTTTCAAACCAGATCCCGCCCATTTTGTAGAGAGCGGCAAGAAAGGCAACCGTTGCAAGAAGCGCAACGGCAAGCCTGATAATGTCAGCCTTTGAGTTTTTTGTCATAACCTAAAATCTCTCAACCTTAAACACTGTGGCGCCGCTGGCTACCGCAGCCTGCAATCCCACTTCGGAATCTTCGAAGATGATCGTGTCTTCGGGAGTCAAATTATAATGCTCCATGGCCTTCAAAAAGCCTTCGGGATCGGGCTTCGAGCGAACCATATCTTCCTGGGTGATGATATATTCAAAAACATCTCTGACACCGAAGTGATCGAGTATTTCTCCCACATTTCTTTTGGAGGCGGTGGTTACTATGGCGATGTGGTAATCCTTCTTCATGTCATCTATAAGCGAAAAGAGATGCTTATTCAGCCTGGCATTGGAAAGAAATTTGCCGTAATTGGCTTTCTTCATCTCGTGAACCTCTTCCATGTGGGTTGAATCTCCCATGATTACGGGGAGAAACTCTTTGTATCTGCGGCCGTTACACTCGTTTACGAAATAGTCTCTGTCAAGCTCTACCGAGAATTCCGCCAGTGCGGTCTTATAGGCCATGTAGTTTACTTCGTCCGTATTAAAAAGTGTGCCGTCCAGAT
>Ga0129306_1000856_pt1 | contig 41474 bp, 48 predicted proteins | sample P827metagenome_FD_94438 | JGI IMG/M metagenome (GOLD analysis project Ga0129306, IMG submission 94438) | Capybara group fecal microbial communities from Wisconsin, USA - P827 metagenome | ecosystem: Host-associated > Mammals > Digestive system > Large intestine > Fecal | place: USA: Wisconsin... | reverse complement strand
ACGACGAAGACGACTCAGATGACGAAGACTGGGAAGACTACGACGACGATTGGGACGACGAAGACGACTCAGATGACGAAGACTGGGAAGACTACGACGATGACTGGGACGACGAAGACGACTCAGATGACGAAGACTGGGAAGACTACGACGATGACTGGGACGACGAAGACGACCTAGATGACGAAGACTGGGAAGACTACGATTATGATGATTCCGATTTTGATAAAGAAGGATTCATTGAAAAATATGCAATAGGATATTATTTCGATAAGGTCTTTTATACTACAACAAGCAAAGCAGTCGGCGCATATGCAAATCATTTTGACAGCACTTCCTTAAGTGATGCTGAAACAGATGATGATTACGCTGAAGATTCATCAAGTGCTCCTGCTTCAAATGCAGAAAATGCAATCTCCGACAGTCCAAATCCAGTACAAAAAAGTATCAGCTTTTCTGATTTAAAAGATTATATTTTAGAAACTGATGAATCCAATACCAGTACAACAAATGACAAAGTAGATGGCGAATTAAATATTATGGAACCAGTTAAAGAAAATAGCATTTTCGCTATTTTTGCTGCAATTATCGTTTGTTTATTAATGTTGATATAAGAAGTTAATGTTTAGGAAACTATTTCCTAATCCTTTTTTTTATTTTTTTATTATTACTTAAAAAAACCTTTTTTTTAGATTGATTAATATTTTATACTCATTAAATTATAATATTTAATATGAAAGATTTGTTTGATTATGTAACATTTGGCGATTTGAAACTCAACAGCAGAATCGTGAGAACCGGCCTTTGGGAGTCCCAAAAGGAATCAACCGGAAATCTAACACCTGAAATATACGACAGATATGAAAGCATTGCAGCAAGTGGTGTGGGATTAATTATCACTGAACTATATTCCCTTTATCCAAAAGACGTGTTCAGCAAATTTTCAAACAATTTAAACTATAAGCAGTTCGTTCGCGAAGCAAAAGATTTAACTGATCTGGTCCATCTTTATGACGTTCCGATTTTTGCCCAAGTTGGATTTGTCCAATATAACAAACGAACTGAGCAAAACGTTAGAATTGAAGATATTACAATCGAAGATATAAGAAAAATACAAACGGACTTCATTATAGCTGCAAAAAAAATTGATTATGCAGGATTTGACGGCATTCAAATAGCTTTGGGAAACTACTATTTTTTAACAAGATTCATTAGCCCATATTTTAATAAAAGACAGGACAAATATGGAGGAAATACATTCAACCGATTGAGAATCGTTTTGGAAATAATCAAGGTAATCAAACAAAACACTGATTTGCACATCAACTGCAGATTAAATGCATTCGACATTCAAAAGGGCGGAATGACAATAGAGGATACTGTTAAAATGGCCAAGATTCTTGAGCAATATGGTGTTGACAGTCTTCAGATTACACGTCCGCGCTCTCCACAATACTTTTCCCGTGAAAACTATGAAAAAAAGATATTGGCCAGCGCTTGTGATGAAATCATTGAAAATGTCAATATTCCAGTTATCATGGGAGGAGGAGTGAGAACCCAAAAGCAGATCAATAATGTTTTGAACAAAACAAAAGTGGAGTTCATATCCATGCAAAGGCCGTTTGTTGCCGATCCCAGTTTTTTAGTTGACTGGCAAATTGAAGGCGATGGCGAAGTCAAATGCAAAACATGCAACAATTGCTACTGGAAAAAGACATCAACTTGTTTTATCTATCGAAAAGCAAACTTAAATGTCGATTAGTCTTTTCCATAGCTTCTGAATTTTTCCAAAAAGTATGTCATTTCCTCTTCAATCTGTGTTAATGTGACTATAGGCTTGTAGGTTACAAGCGAGTTGAGAGCTATTAGGAAGGGAATGGCTTCACCAACATGAACATTGCTGAATTCCATGTCCTGATAGGTTATCCTAAAGTTTCCGTTGACATGCTCATCGATTCTTACGCCAGAAGGTATGAAACATATTTTTTCTGTTTCAATTAGTTCCTCCAGGACTTTTGTTCCTACCATTATGTCTTCAAATTCCACCTTGTCTTTATCCAAAAGAGGTGTTATGAACTCAAAAGTAATATCATAATCATATTTGGAATGGTTATCCCTGAAATAGCTGTCGACCATCAGATAATTGATAAACAATTCATGATTAATGATTGAATACCTCTTATTGTTCAGAATAAATTCCATAGTTAATAATTGTAAATACTCATTTAAAAAATTAATCTTTAAAGACTATTACCTTGCTGATAACGTAATTCAAAATTACTACGATTACCTGAATAACTATCTTGGATATGAAATCTCCAATTGATAAAATATCTATAAAGAGATACATAAGTCCAGTGTCAACTACACCCGAAAATATTCTTCCTCCAAAAAACAGAGACATCTCTTTGATTATATTGGTACTTTTGCTTTCAAATACCCAAATGCGATTGGTGACATAAGCGAATAATACAGACAGTACCCATGCAATAATATTTGAAATCAGATAGTTTATTCCAAATAACCTGGCAAATATGAAATAGACAACTATATTCACCAATGTTGTCAAAACCCCAAATACAACATACAGCAGCAATTCTTTTTCCAGTCTCATTTTAATCAATGTTTGTTTCTTTAATAAGATATATTGGACGTTTTTTAGTTTCAAGATATGTCTTTTGCAAATATTTTCCTAAAATTCCTATTGAAAAGAGCTGAATTCCACCTAAAAGAAGGATTATACAAACAGTTGAAGTCCAACCCTGAACAGGATCTGAAAAGAGAAGATTTCTGATTACAATAAACACGATTAAAATGAAAGCAACTATTGAAAATATTATTCCAAATATTGTGGAAATTGACAGCGGGGCAGTGGAAAATGCCACAATCCCTTCAATGGAATAGCTGACCAATCCCCAAAAGGACCAGCTTGTCTCACCGGCAGCCCGTTCAATGTTTTCATACTCTATCCATTTTGTATTGAATCCTACCCAGCTGAAAAGCCCTTTTGAAAAGCGGTTATACTCCTTGAGTTCCAAAATGGAATCTGCAACCTGTCTTGTCATTACCCTATAGTCCCTTGCACCGTCCACCAGCTCGATTTTTGAGACTCTATTCATTACCCTATAAAACATGCGTGCAAAAAAGGACCTAATTTTAGGCTCTCCCTTTCTTGAAACCCTTCTTGTAGCCACAATATCATAATCGTCATTCAATATAAAATCTATCATTTCCGCAAGCAATTCCGGAGGGTCCTGCAGGTCCACATCCATTACTGCGACAAGGTCTCCTTTGCTTTTTTCCAAACCTGCATACAATGCAGATTCCTTTCCGAAGTTTCTAGAAAATGATATGTATCTTATGCGCTCATCACTGGTGGCTAGTTCCTTAATATTGGCAAGTGTGTTGTCATCAGAGCCGTCATTGACAAAGATAATTTCATAATCCCGACCATTTTCACCGCAAACCTTTATGATTTCCTGATTGAATATGCTTACGGTTTCTTCCTCATTATAACATGGAACAATAATACTCAATAACACAAAATCGTCCTTCTAGTTGTTTAAGTTCTATTTAATATATATTTATTATATATATTATAATTTATAAATACTTATATTGTATATAAATTTTATACAAAATATATTTAGTGATTTAAATGAATATTTTTGAGAATAAGAAAGATTTAACCGGAAAATTACTGTTTATAATTTCAGTAATCTCTTTGGGATTCATGATTTATCTGTTATTCACCAAGCCTTTCCTGTCTATAGACGAATGGTTTACAAAGGGTTTGGTTCAATCCAGATTTGCCGATATCATAAGCATAACAGCAATCGATGTCCATCCGCCGTTGTACTACATGATAGTTAAAGCCGTGATGAAAGCACTGGCACTCTTAAACATTGGATTTAACAAGATAATTGTTGTTAAATTCGTTTCTATAATTCCATACTTCATCCTATTGGCAGTTTCCGTTACAAAAATCAGAAAGGAACATGGCTGGTTGGCCTGTGGCCTATTTGCATTTTGCGTATTGTCAATGGCAAACTTCTTTACATATTACCTTACAGCCAGGATGTACAGCTGGAGTCTTTTGTTTGTCGTATTGAGTTTCATCTATGCAAGAAACATCTTTAAAGATCCGACAATCAAAGACTGGATATTGCTCTCCATATTTTCCGTATTGGGAGCATACACAATGTATTTCAGTGCCGTGACATCAATCTGTATCTATCTATTGATATTAGTATACATTATCAAAAACAAAAGGTCTGAAATTAAGAACTTCGTGATTTCCTGCATCTTGAATGTCATCCTTTATGCCCCTTGGTTTATGGTGCTCTTCAGCCAGCTTTCATCAGTGCACAAGAGCTATTGGATTAAAAGCCCTACACTTGAAAGCACAATTACAGCATTTTCAACAGTTTTCCCATCATTCGGGATAATACTGTCCTGCATATTCACTGTTGCCCTATTTGCCGTAGGCGCATATTTATTTAAAAAGTACTACACATCTAAAGACGGAGAGGACTATTACGTTCTAACCGGAGTCATGACATTCATAGGCACTGTAGTAATCACCGCAATCGTGTCAGTCCTGTTCAAGCCTGTGCTGATTCCAAGAATTCTGGTGCCTGCCGCTGCAGTATTCTGGTTTAGCTTTTCAATACTTATATCCAAGCTGGAATTCAACAAAACAGTTTTATTGGTTACACTGATAATAGTCGTTATAGGCGCTGCAGGTGTAATCAGTCAAGTCAATGACATTTCAAAGCTAAATGATGAGACAATAGCTCTGCAGGAGTTCCTATCAGAAATAAACAACAATGACAGTATTGTAATATTCGATTCATCAACCAAATATTTCCGCTTTTTCGAGGAACTGAACAACACCCAGCAATACTACGTATTCAATATCAACAACAAGACATACGAAAAGCAGTACGTTTCAATACTTGACCTGAATAAAAAAGAGTTTGTTTTCCCGGACAGCATCTTAAACAATACAGACAAAAACATTTACTTCATTGTGGATGAAAAAACCGAATATGATTATCCTGATGAAATAAATACAACACAGGTAAACAGACTAAACAACTGTTTATTTATTAAATTAACAGGTTAAAAAAAAATAGTCCTTTATGGACTATTTTATCTAATTTTTTTGAGGGACATATTTTCTAATGGAAATCTGCCTGAATTTCCTAATGAAGAATTTAGCCCAAATATATCCGACTGTTCCACCTACAAAACAACCAAACACTACACCTGCATAAATTCCTGTAACTCCCCATCCAAAAACAAAGCAGAACATATATGCAAATACACTTTCAAGGATAAGTGATCTTAAAAGAGTAATCAAAAGGGAATATATTCCCTTTCCAACACCCTGAAACATCATTGATGACATCATACCATGAGGAATAGCAAGAACAAAGAGGGTCAGGACTGATATTGCCTCTGCGATTTGGGGAGCCAATGCCTGACTTGCTTCGGTATATGAAAACATTGCTGCGAGTTGAGGTGAAAATACAAACATCACAATACCTAAAGCTATTGATATTGCAAATCCCAATTTTATTGAATATGAATGAGCGGTCTTTAAGTTTACATGGTTATGCGCACCATACGCTACACCAGATACTGTCAGAACAGCTGTTCCAAGACCTAAAAGTGGAATCATAGCCATCTGTACAATCCTCATTGATGCAGTATAAACCGCCACTGCAGTTGTACCTGAAGCCAATACAAGCATACTGTTGATGATAACTGCCAAAGCAGAAAACACTATGTTTTCAAGAGTTGAAGGAATTGCAACCTGAAGGGTGTCAATCATCATTTTAGTAGAATAGTCGAAGTTCTTAAAGGACAGGTCCAGGTACAAATCCCTTTTACCCCACATCCAATAGCTCATTACCACACAGGACAATGTCGCAGATATGACTGTTGCCCATGCTGCTCCGGAAATTCCCAAGTTCAAAATATAAATAAATATTGGGTCCAGGACAATGTTTAAAATTGCTGTTACCGCAATTGCGATTGTCGCCCTTCTCATGTCCCCTTCAGACCTGAATATTGCTGATGCAACACCAGAATATACGAAGATGAAGAGGAATCCGAAAATGATATAACTGTAGTCCATCGCATAGCCGATTGTTTCACCGGCACCCATGAACTGCAATATAGGAACCATGAAAACTTCAATCAATACTGTAAATATTACTGATACGATTACTGACAACACTATACCGTGCAGAGCGGCATTATTTGCCTGAGCATGATTTCCAGCACCGATGTATCTTGCAACCAATGAGTTTGCACCGGCACCAATACCGTTACCCAAACCAATCAGAACCATGAACAAGGGAGTGATAAAACCGATTGCCGCAAGAGCATCTGACCCTAAACCTGCAACCCAAATACTGTCAGCAAGATTATAAAGCATTATCAAAAGCATTGAAAACATCATAGGAAGAGCTAACCTGACGATAGCCTTTTTAGGATCGCCCGTAATCATTTCAATATTTTTAGATTTCTTATTTTTACTCATCATTATCCCCCTTTTGGTTGAGTTCCATTGTTTTGATAGCTATTTCCTTAAGAATTTTTTGAAGCAATTCCTTTTCGATGTATCCCTTATCCAAAATCACTTCATCTTCCCATTGGTTGAGTATCTTGATGGCTTCATCAAGGGTTTGCTCACCCTTTTGTGTCAGTGAAACCTTGTTTTGGCGGCGGTTGTTCTCATCGATTTGCCTTATTACCAGCTGCTTGTCTTCCAGTTTTTTTATGGAACGTGCCACGGCGCCCTTGTTGATATTGCACCTTACGGCTATGTTTTCCTGATTGATGTTGCATTGGTGTGATATTTCAAATAATAGATGGAGCTGTGTCGCATTTATATCGAACTTCTCCAAGTGATGGTTGACATATATGCTATGGCCCCTTGCAATCATGGATATCAGTTTTCCAACAGGAAGATCAGCAGATTCAATACATTTAAAATCTTCAAGTGACATTTTAATCAATGAATGAATCTAAACTGTATTCATCTTTTTTGACTTCTTTTGTAGACAATGTGAGAGTGTCAAGAGGTTTTTTGGTGTATTTTTCAAGTTGATTTAAAGTGGAATCAAAACCTGTGCCGCCTGCTGTGACGAAAAATTTGACGTTTTCGAATTTGCCTTCATTCTGTTTTATGTAGGTGATTAGCGGATTTGCAGCCTTTCCTGCCCAGACAGGTGCTCCAAGATAAACCACATCATAGTCTTGAGGGTCGTATTTCAACGGTTCCAAGTCTATGATTTTCTCTTGGATTGCGTGTTTTCCTCCACGTGCAAAACCCATTTTTCCCTGATAATTTACTTTAGGTTTGATTTCCTCTAAGTCTGAATCTGTTTTGCTTGCAATATCCTCTGCAAGTTTTTTTGTTACATTTGTTCTTGAATAATATACTACTAATGATTTCATTATTATACTTATAGTCTAATCATATATAAATGTTGCCATGACAACAATTGCTATTGCAACAATTAAATTCGTTCTGAAAATTACCCATTTCATAATACTTATAAATTTAAAGGTAGAATAAATAACAATATGGATAAAACTAAAATAGCTAAAACAATTTCCGCATTAACAAATCCCCCGATAATTTGCATTCCACTATTTTTAATAATATGTATTGTACTTTCCTTTGAAAATGGGGCATTTGATTTCAACAAGTTCATAGTTTTGGAGCTGATATCCCTTGTTTTTGCTTCAATTCTGCCTATGGCAATCATACTGTTTTGGGCCAAAAGGCTCAACACCGACAGCGACATATCCAATCGCGAAGACCGATATATGCCACTTGTCATAGGAATAGTTTCTTACTTTATCGGGTTTCTGATATCTTTAGCTATTAATCTCGACAATTTCCTGACACTGCTATTGTTATGCTACACCGTAAATACAGGCGTTGTCCTATTGATTACAAGCAAATGGAAAATCAGCGTTCATACAACAGGTTTGAGCGGTCCAAATGCAGCACTAATATTGCTTTTAGGACCTGTAGGAGCAGCCATCGGTATACTATACCCATTGCTCATCTGGTCAAGAGTGCTTTTGAAAAAGCATACCCTAGCACAAGCCATTTGCGGCGGAGCTCAGGGATACTTTCTGACCGTTTTGGAAATTTATCTCTACATGTACCTATTCAACATGCCGATTTCAGGCATGATAGGTCTTGAAGAATCCATATTCTATATATTGGCAATCATTGCAACCCCTATAATATTGGGATTTTTAAGCTATTTTGAAGTTGAAAACTCAAAAATGGCATTCTTCGCGTTGGTATTGCTCGCATTTTTGGTCTTTTCACTATTGTCTACAGTGGAAGTAGTGATAATATTCATAATCATTACTGTTGCATCAATACTGATCAGCTATTTTGCCGGTGAAGATTTCATCTGGCTTAAGGTTTTAAAATCAGAGTAATTTTTTGATTCCAATATGTCCTGCATGAACTTCTTCTTGACGGGACCTAAGTTATTCATATAATCGCCATAGTATTGGGATGATTTAATTGCTTGGTAGTCCTTTTTAATTAATGAATATAATCTTTCTTGGCATTTTTCTTCAATGCCCATTAAAGCATATCGAGGACCATTAATTTTGAATGCAAGTAAATCAAAGAGATACATATCATACCATTCATTTTCTATAAAAATGTCCATTAAAATTTGACCTGCCTCTACAGTATCCAGAAACTTGCAGTCAACTGACTCGGTGATTGAACCCGAATGCTTTTGTCTTACATACAGATGCTTCTTGATTATAGATACTCTTTTTGCATTAAGGAATGTGTAAAAGAAAAATGGCATGTCCTCAAAATACATTCCCTCAGGAAATTCCGCATTAATCTCATTCAAATATTGTCTTTTAAAAATCTTCTGACAGGCGCTTACGGAAATGTCAAACAGAAAATCCTTACACTCATGAGGATTGAAAACCCTATTTTCAAAGTCTTTAGGAAAATTGTTTAAATTGAACCAATCATTTTGACCGTATTTGCCTTCATGATATTTTATTATCTGAAAAATGGAAACATCAGTGCCATTATTATTAGCTTCTCTGTAAGCTATTTCCAATGCATCCGGACAATACCAATCATCACTATCCAAAAACATGATATAATCTCCCTTGGCTTGCCTTAAGGCAGAATTGCGGGCGGCTCCAGGGCCCTGATTGTTTTGGGATATGACCTTGATTTTTGCATCATCATAGCTATTGATGATATCTAGAGTATTATCGCTCGAACCGTCATTGACAACAATCAGCTCAAAATCACTTAAAGATTGATTTAAGACACTGCCGATAGCTTTTCTAATATATTTTTCCCCATTAAAAACCGGCAGGATTACAGAAATCAGAGGCATATTTTAACCTTAATTTATTGAGATATTATTTTATAACCTAAAACCAGGTAACGTAGACATATTTTTCACTGCACAGCACATATTGTTCCTTTAGGCCTACTGAGGAGTAGTTGTAAAATTCAATATTCTCTTCTGACAGCAACTCTTCAACATGATGCATTGTTCTTTTTTCACCACGCCTGTTATAGTCATCCATAATGATTATAAAATCACTAGCCAGATTATCAGGAATCAGATTCCAGATATTGGATCTAGGATATGGTGTAAAGACATCTCCCTCGGGAGTTGGAATGAAACCCTGAGGACCGTCAATGATTATCAAATCAAATTTATCGTCCCCAACGATTTTTGAGATATCCTTAAAGCGAAGATTTTCCTCGTCTTCAAAATCAAACAGCTCCAACTCACTATGATAAACATTAATGTTGTCGGTTATCTCTAAATTTTTGGAGAATTTCTCAATCCATACGGAATCGCTTTCTACAATAGACAATTTCACGTCCTTGAAGAAATTTGCATACTGTGAAGTTATCCTGGATGTCTGGCCCAATCCCAATTCAAGGATATTTTTTGGCTGGGCTTCATCCAGAATCCTGTATAATGTATAAGCGAATGAATAATTGGCAGCTGAGTTTACCAAAGAGAACTTCTTGTCAATCAGCCATTCTGATTCTTTTATTGTGTCATTAAAAACGAAGGCATATTTCAATTCATTATGTATCCTCTCATTATGCCTTTCATTGGAATTGATTTTTTTGGATAGGTTATCCACCTTTTTATTTAACCTGTTTATCTTGCTTTCATACCTTTTATTGATCAGATCAACCTTTTCATCACTTTTTGATTTACATTCCTTGAGTTGACCTTTTAAAGTTTTGTTTTCTTCAAGCAATTTTTCATATTCCTTTTTATAAAAATTATAACTGTTGCTCTTTTCTAATAAAATGTCCTTCACAACCACACAACCTTATAAATTATTAAAAAAACTTCCTGACTTTATTCACCAGTGATCCATCCTTTTCAGATTTCTTAATGTCAACATCTGCTTTGAGATTTTCATTTTGCTTGCCTAAATCTTCAATAACCTGACTAAGTTCACTATTGCGCAATGACAGTTCCTTATTTTCACATTTCAGCTCGCCATTTCTTAGGGAGAAATCACTCAATAGCCCAATTGGATCATACCTGCTAAGTTTAATAAATATTATGTTTTTACAACTGTAAATATCTATCCTGAATTCCTTATCAAAAAATGAATATTTTTCCGATTTGATTGAATTGAATTTCACTTTCGGCTTTAATTGCCAAATTTTAATAGGAGTGTCCTTTAAATCATCACAACTGATATCAAAATCCATGTCATTTCCTTTCTTGTGAATGTCATATTCAAATGCATTATCCAGAATAGAATCCTTTAACTCCACACTTTCCAAAGAGTCCGGACAGGCACCCTTAAAGGAAAGCACTTCCCCATCAAAGCGAACCTCTTCAATCAGGACATCACCATCACCTTTTTCATGATTGGTAATGTGCATTATTCCCATCCTATCAAAGTTAAATTCAAGATAGCTGTCTTCAAAATCAAATATCTCAAGAGAACTGGACTTCAAATAATTTTCCTTTTCAATGTAATCATTTTTATAATAAACTTTTATCAAACAGTCATTGAATCCTATGAAACTGGTTGGAATCATAATCTTATTGTTCTTTATAGGTGATTCGTAGAGAATTTCTCCTGTCTTTGAATTCAGACAATCAAATTTCAGTTCGTCATAATTTTTGATATCATCGAAAAATGGAATTGCAAATCTGCATTTGATGCTTATGTTTTCATCCTTGAGAGATATGGATTTTGAGTTTACGTTTAAATCTTCATATTGGCCATCATCCTTGAGATTAAACATACCCTTATATTCATCTTTAATGCCTTCAGGTATTTTCGGATGGATTTTTAGATTTTTTTGGGACAACAGCAACAGGTCATCCCAATCTTTATTATTGACCATCTTATATAAAACCCGATAATAGGAATTCAATTTCAAGATGAAACGTTGAGGAACCAGATTTACAAGTTCATAAACGCTATCGAAAAGAAATTCGTGATGTTCAGCTGAAAATTCATTGATCTTGCTTATGAAATTCGGCAAATCGAGTATCAACCATTTAAGGTACTTGTTGAATAGTATTTCCTCATCTTCAATATTCTCATCAACAAACTTATTGACCATCTTCAATATTTCAATCCTATCTGTTGCCCATTTGATATTAATATTTTGAGTGATTGAAGAGGAATTGCTGCCCTTTCTCCAAAAGTAAACAAATTCATTCAACATTCCTATTGTTTCGGCCTTAACATATACCTGTATGCAGAAAAGATTGTCCTGAAACGTCAAATCCTTACTCGGAAATAGGATGTTGTTGTTTTCTATAAAACTCCTTTTATACAATTTGTTCCATAAGAACATGTCCCAAGTCAATTGCGGATTTGACTTAAGTGTTGTGGATTCGATAGTATCATCCATGTTTCTAAAAACAAAATTCGGAACGTCAGGCTGCCAATATCTCTTTTCATTGAACCTCAGGAATCTGCCCATGACAACATCATGGCCATATTTAATCGCCAGATCATACAGCTTTTCATAAGCCACATTGGAAATACAATCATCGGCATCCATGAAATGGATATATTCCCCTTTTGCCTGTTTCAATCCAAAATTACGTGCATGATTAACACCGCAATGTTGAGTATGGAACGCATGAAAATTTTCAAAATCCAATGCATATTCCTCTATGATATACCTGGAATCATCTAAAGACCCATCATCTATCATTATGACTTCAATATCATCAAGCATTGTCTGATTAACAAGGCAGTCCAATGCTTCCCTAATGTAGTCTTCACAGTTATAGACAGGCAGAATGACAGAAATTTTAACCATTAAAAAACCCCATGCAATTTATATTTTTTCAATGTTTTGAAGATATGTGTTCATAGTCTTTTCAACACTTGAAATGTCTTTGACATCCTCTTGAGCTTTCACACAGATGTTATGCAAGTCATCAGAAGATAGCAAAACCACTTCTTTTATCTTGTCGGCCAGCAATTGAGGATTATCAGGTTCCACTAAAAATCCGTTTTCTCCATCCCTGATAACTTCCGGAATTGCAGAAACAGTTGTGGTAATGACCGGAAGTCCGACCGCCATTGATTCAAACAATATTGTTGGAATACCATCCATATCTCCATTTTCAGCGACCTTACATGGTGCAACCAACAAGTCGGCCCCTTTTAATTTCTCTCCAACTTCATCGTGGCCCAATTGGCCTTTTAGTGATATGTTCTTACAGTCCAATTCCTTGATTTTTCCTTCAAGCTCCTCTTCAAGTTCTCCGAAACCATAAATTTCAAAAGTCAAATCCTCATCTTCAAGAAGTTTTGAAGCTTCAATCAAAACGTCCAATCCTTTCTTTTCAACAAACCTTGAAATTGCTACAACATTTTTAATCTTATCTGTTTTTTGGCTGAATTCAGCCAATTCATAGTCGGATGCCTGCTTTGTAATGATGATTTTATCTTCACTGGCCCCCTGCTCAATGAGATAACTTTTGTGAAAATCGCTTAAGGTGAAAATTCCCAAGCAATATTGTGAGCTGCTGATTTCTCCAATATTGTTGATTTCTGCATAATCCTTCTGGAAAATATCATATGCATGAGAAAAAACCGTAAAAGGTATTTTTAAGATTTCAGAAACTGGATAGGTGAAGTTAGTGCATATCGGATATACGAAATGAGTATGCATCAAGTCTATATCATATTCAATCAATAGTTTTGCAAGACCTGGCTTTGATGTGAATTTTTCTGATTTGATATCGAAATCCAAGTCTATTGGCTTGTAGGGATCTCTTCTGTAGAATACGACAACATTGTAATCATTTTCAACCAGCCATCTGAGTTCGCTTAAGATGAATGTTTGTGAATGCTCGGGAAATCCGTTGAGCACATAAGCAATGTTAATGTTTCTAATGTCTTCAACTTTGGAAATATTTGAAAATCCCTCCAAACTATCTTTCAAGAGCATCAGCAGGCCATCATAATCGGAAACTGTTTTTTGATATGTCTCTATTTCACCATCAAGCTTTGCAATCTGTTTTTCATTGTCTCTCAATTGGTGTTTTAACTCTCTAATCTCTTCATTTCTGAGCTTTGCCTTCTCCTTTTGCTTGTTGATAAAATTCTGTTTACCCCTAATTACTCCCTGATTTTTCCTATCCTTTTTCAATAATTCCTCATATCCTTCCTTATAAAAAACATAACTGTTGCTCTTACTCAAAACCTTTTCCGAAAAAGACATAACCATCACAATATAGATTTAATTAATTAAATATTTTAAATTCATTACATTTAAAGTTTATAAGAATTAAAAAAAAAGAAAAAAAGAAATATATGATTAAAATGTCTGAGTTCCACTTGTAGGAGCTAGTGTAACTCCTTGTGAATCCAACAGATGGCCATTTGTATCATATATCTTAATTGTTGCATGATCAGGATAATAATGATATGCATCAGCACTGCTCACTTCAATATATCCGTCTGAATGAACTGTAACTGGAACCATGTTTCCTTGATTCAAATTACTTCCATCCCTGGAATAAATTATCTGAACGACGACATTTTGACCAGCATGCTGAGAGCCTACATAAATTGTAGCATATGTTTTATCCGATTCCGCAGTACCAGTATAGAAACTTCCACCTAAAATCGACAATGAGGACGGAGTATTAGATGAAGGTGTTGAACTAGGTGTAGCGGTTGTAGATTGACTTGAATCATCATTTATAGCACCGGAACTTGCATTTGCACCATTATCATTTGAACCTGAAAAGCCTCCAAATCCATAGATGTATACAAAAGCACCGGCTAAAACAATAGCAATAACAGCCAAAGCTATTATAATAATTTTTGTAGTCTTATCATCCGATTTTTTAGAGCTCACTGAATTGATCACCTTTTCATGACTCAGCACATTCTTTTCCAGAGGAGCTCCGCATTTTTTACAGAACTTTGCTGTATCTGAATTTTCCTTTTGACATTTCGGACATTTCATTTGCCAACACCTAAAAAAGATATTTTTAGTTAATAATAGTTTATTCACAATCTTTAATATATTTATTGAAAAATAGTTTTCATTAATGAAAAAATAAAAAAAATAGATGATTAAATAATATTATTTAATCGTAGAATTTACCCAAGAAATCTTTCATTCTTTGGTTATCTGAAGAAAATACCTCTTCAGGAGTACCTTCTTCTACAATTACTCCATCATCCATGAAGATAATTGTATCTGCAACATTACGTGCAAATGTCATTTCGTGAGTAACGATGACCATTGTCATGTGCTGTTTGGCCAAATCCCTAATGACCTCTAGAATTTCACCTGTCAGTTCAGGATCAAGTGCTGAGGTAGGTTCATCAAAAAACAGGATGTCCGGTTTCATTGCCAATGCCCTTGCAATTGAAACCCTTTGCTGCTGACCTCCTGAAAGCTCACAAGGATAAGCGTCTTCCTTATCTTCCAGTCCCATCTGCTTTAGAAGGAGTCTTGCATGTTCAAAGACTTCATCCTTATTTCTTTTCTGAACGCGAATAGGAGCGTTGGTAATGTTTTTCATGACTGAATGGTGTGGGAACAGATTGAAGTTCTGAAATACCAATCCGAATGTTCCATCAAAGTTGATTTCTCCACTATCCTGCTGGTCCAAATCTGTGATGCATCTAAGCAATGTTGATTTACCTGATCCGGAAGGTCCGATAATGGCCAATACTTCTCCCTTTTCAACATTAAGAGAAATATCCTTTAAAACCACGTTATCTCCGAAACTTTTTTTAAGATTTTTAATTTCAAGCAAACTCATAAATACTCCTCCTATTCATAATAATCCAATCTTTTTTCCAGATTTTCCATTACAAATGCTACAAGTATATTGAACAGGTAATAGAATAAACCAGCTACCAATAATACCATAATGGATGCATCTGCAGCAGCAATTTGTTTTGCGACTGTAAACATTTCCGGAATTGCAATAACGAATGATAGAGAAGTATCTTTAACAAGAGTAATTACTTCATTAGTTACTGAAGGAAGAATTACCTTAAATACCTGAGGCAGGATTATTATGAAAAATGTTTCAAGTTTACTGTAACCCAATACCTGTGCAGCTTCATATTGTCCACTGTTGATTGATTCGATACCACCTCTGTAGATTTCAGCAAAATATGCTGCATAATTCATAGTAAAAGCAATGATAACTGCAATGAACCTGTAATCTGCAGAAAGATTCCATCCGAATATATAATACGGTCCAAAGAATACAACAATTAACTGCAACATCAACGGTGTACCTCTCATGATTGAAATATAAATCTTCATCAACCATCTAAGCGGTCCGAACTTACTCATTCTTCCCCCTGCAATAACTAAACCAAGAGGAAGAGAGAATAAGAGAGTGAGTAAAAATATCTCAATAGAAGTAACCATACCCCCAAGCAATTGGCTAATAACGGTATCTATCATCATATAACAAATTCTCCCTTCAAAAACTAATTAATTTATGGTTGGATTAAAGCATCTTCTGAAATACCGTATTTTTCAGCGATTTTAGCAACGGTACCATCTTTAAACATTTCATCCAATGTTTTTTGTACTTGGTCTCTTAAATCTTCATTACCTTTTTTAAATCCAATACCATATTGTTCTGAGGTAATTGATTCATTTAAAATTACGTATAAATCCGGATTGTCTTTGTTTTTGATATCATATTCAGCAACACCAATATCCATAGCTACAGCATCACATGCACCTGATTCCAAGTCCATGAATGCAGTGTTATAGTCAGCAACTTCAGTTAAAGTTTTGAAAGTGTCTGCGATGGATTTATTGTCCCCTTGAAGAGCGGCCAATGCTGAAGAGTCTTTTTGTGTTTCTACTGTTTTACCTGCTAAATCAGCAATGGATGTGATTCCGGAATCTGCTTTTACAACAAATACTTGTTTGTTGTCAAAGTAAGGATTGGACCAGAGATAATCGTTTTCTCTTCCGTCAATAGTGAATCCGTTCCAAATACAGTCAATAGATCCAGAGTCTAATTCAGCGTCTTTTGCATCCCAATCAATAGGTTGAGCAACAAATGTCCAGTTGTTTCTTCTACAAACTTCTTGTGCTAATTCTAAGTCAAAACCAGTGTAATTTCCAGTATCGTCTTTGTATCCGTATGGAGGGAATTCTGCATCGAAACCAACGATGAAAGTATTGTTGTCATTGTTGGTTTGATTAGTGTTAGAGTCACTTCCTCCCATAAAATCAAATAACCCTGCGCTTACAGCTCCTACCATCATCAAAGATACTAGGACCAAAGCCAAAATAAAACCTATCTTTTTATTCATTTTTAAACACCAAATAGTTATAACTATATCAAATAGTGTAGAAATATTCTACAGTAATATTTTTAAATTTTTAACTATTTATTTGTTTATATAATATTAAAAAAAAGAAAGTGAAATTGAATAATTATAATAAAAATAAGAAAAAAATTAATACAAAGGACAATAATTTGAATTAACATCCTATTTGATACAATTCAAATCCTTTGTTTTGTATTTTTTTATCGTAGATGTTTCTTCCATCAAAAATAACTTTTTCAGTTAATTCCTCTAAAAGGAAATCAAAGTCAGGGTTTCTGAATTCCTTCCATTCGGTAATCAATATCAGAGCATCTGATCCGACGATTGCCTCATACCTGTTTTTGGCAAACTTAATGGAGTCAAGGCATTCATCATCGATAGCCTTAGTAAACTCTTCAGTTGCCTGAGAGTCGTAAGCACGGATTTTAGCTCCTCTTTTTATTAGCTCGGATATTACGACAATTGATGTTGCCTCCCTTACGTCATCAGTTCCAGGCTTAAATGCAAGGCCCCAAACAGCAAAGGTCAAACCTGTGAGGTCTTCGCCGAACTTATCGACAACCTTATTTACAAGAACCATTTTCTGATTTTTGTTCACCAATTCCACATTTGACAATATCATAGGTTCATAGCCATTGCTCTGAGCAGTATTGATTAAAGCCTGAACATCCTTAGGGAAACAGCTTCCGCCATATCCGCATCCTGCATAGATAAAGTCATAACCGATTCTTCTGTCAGATCCTATTCCCAAACGCACGTTTTGAACATCCGCTCCGGTAGCTTCACAAATGTTTGCTATTTCATTCATGAAGGAAATTTTGGTTGCAAGCATTGCATTTGCAACATATTTTGTCATTTCAGAACTTTTTATGTCCATGAGAACAAACCTGTCGTGGTTAAGCACGAACGGAGCATACAAGTCCTTAAGGGTTTCGAACACTTCCTCATCATCAGCACCTATCACAACACGGTCAGGGTGAAGACAATCCTCAATTGCATGGCCTTCCTTTAAAAATTCAGGATTTGACGCCATGCTGATTTTAACGTCGGAATTGTTTTGCTTTAAGATTTCATTAATATAATTTCTGACCTTGAATCCTGTTCCGACAGGAACGGTTGACTTGATTACAACAAGTGAATCCTTGCTTATATTATTTGCAATGTCTGATGCCGCTGAGAAGATATAATCCAGGTTTGCACTTCCATCTTCTGCCATAGGTGTTCCAACGGCGATAAAAATAATGTTTGTATCGTCAAGAGCTTCCTTAATGTCTGTTGTGAATATCAAATCACCGTTCTCCTGACTTGTTTTAACTAATGTCTCTAAATGTGGTTCAAAAATAGGCAAGATATTGTTTTTAAGTCCTTGAATCTTTTCCTCTACAATATCTACACAGTAAACCTTATTTCCCATTTTTGAAAAGCAGGCCCCAGTTACAAGGCCAACATACCCAGTTCCAATAACAGTAATATTCATAATCTTTTTCTCCGAATTTTAAAATATAATAAACATTTATAAAAACAACTATAAAAAACTATTTTTTAAAAGGCTTCATAATCCTTTTTACCTTATTTTTAATTTTATTCTTTTTCATGACCTTTTCGATTTTCAAATCGAACTCCTCGATATCATCAGAAGATATGCAATACTGATAGATTGCACTGTTTGTGCTGTCAAGAGCACCTATAAACTCATCATGCCTTTCATGGCCAACCATCTTAAGGAAGTCCCTTTTCATCTCATCAAAGAAGAACTGCTTATACTTCTCCTGGATGTTTTCATACCTCATGAACACCCATGTGACCTTCTTGTTGTAGAGTATGTCCTTGAACTTCTCGAACTGGTTGTATCTGATGAAAATCTCAACGTTTCTGTTGATGATTGTGATTATATTGGCGTAGCGCTTATCACCGGCGCCGGTCGATGATGCGGAGTGCCTTCTTCTGGTATATAAAAATTCATCCAAAAAGTAGATTCTTTTTGAATTGAAAAGCATCTCCCAGAAAAACACGTTGTCATGGAAAATCAGACCCTCTGCAAACTGGGCTCCTGATTTTTTGACAAAATCCAGATTGTAGAACTTGCTCCATGGGGTAACGGTAATGTTGAAAATCAAATCCCCCAGATCCTCAAAGCTGAATACTTTTCCTTTTGCAAATTCAGCTATTTTAGCCATCGAGTAATCAGGAGTTTCATAATACCTGTCTGTGTCCTCATCATAGTTAATGGCTTTAAAGATTGTAAAATCAAGATTTTTGTCTGAACACAAATCATATAATTTCTCAAGAGCACAATCCTTTAGGAGGTCATCGGCATCCATAAAATAGACATATTCTCCAGTTGCATATTCCAAAGCCCTGTTTCTTGCAGCTCCGCCACCTCGATTTTCCTGATGGTAAACCCTAACACGCTTGTCTTTAGCTGCAAATCCGTTTAATATTTCAAGGGAACTGTCGGCTGAACCGTCATCGACGCAAATCAGCTCCAAATCATCAAGAGTCTGATTCAAAATACATTCAATAGACTCTGCAAGATAATCCTCACCGTTATAAACGGGCATTACAACAGAAACCTTAACCATAAAATACCTCAAAAACAATAATATCTATTTGAACAATTTTTTAATTGAAGATGATACCTTACTTGCAAAATTACCTTCTGATTTTTGATTATCATTCAGTTCATGATTTTCATATAGCCTCATAAAATCATCAAAGTCTTTTGAATTGACAACATCCTCAAAGCGTTGCCTGTTTCTTTTTTGGACGTTTTCCATGAAGTCATCGTATCTTTCATGTGAAAGCATTTTGTTAAAATCCTTTTTCATCTCACTGTAGAAGAAAGGCTTGAACTGGTCTTGAACCTCACCGAATCTTCTGTACACAAGACTCAATTTCTTGCCGTATAGCCTTTTTTTGTACTTTTCAAACTGACCATGATTGATGAACTTCTGAACAATCATGTTGTTGATTGTGATGGTGCTGACATATCTCTTGTCTCCAGCCCCGGTTGATGATTTGATGTGTCTTCTGCGAGTGTATAAGAATTTCCTGTAGAAATAAATCCTTTCTGCTTCAAAGAGTATGTCCCAGAAAAAGATATTGTCGTGGAAAATCAAACCTTCAGCAAACTGGGCTCCGGACCTTTTTACGAATTCAAGATTGTAGAACTTGCACCACGGAGTCACTGAAATCTTGAAGATTTTATTTCCCAAATCCTCATGATTGAATATTTTATCGCCCACAAAATCGGCGATCTCGTTCATGTCATAATAATCATTGTGATAATACTCATCAAGCTCATCGTCATAGTTTAATGCCTGGAATATAATAAAATCAACGTCCTTTTTGGTGGCTATATCATAAAGCTCCTCTAAAGCTGTAAGCTCGACCATGTCATCTGCATCCATGCAGTACAGGTATTCACCGACAGCATGAGTAATGGCCACATTCCTTGCAGCACCTCCACCTCGATTTTCCTGATGGTAGACCCTAACACGCTTGTCTTTAGCTGCAAAATCGTTTAGGATATCCAATGAACTGTCAACAGATCCATCGTCAACGCAAATAAGCTCCAAATCATCAAGAGTCTGATTCAAAATACATTCTATTGACTCTGCAAGATAATCCTCACCGTTATAAACGGGCATTATAACAGAAACCTTAACCATAAAATACCTCTATTTGAAAATTCTCATAAATGACCTAAGTGGTTTTGTAATCTTCCAGCTTGTTGAATTGAAAAGGAGCATATGTTCCTCTTTAAGCTCTTCATTCTGTCTTCTTAACGCTTCATTTTCTTCCATAAGCAACAGGTTTACAATATTGTGGTCGAATTCCTCACGGGTTTCGGACTTTAATGTGGCGTCCATAATCATCTTACCCTTGTCAGTCAGCTCCCTGTAAAGCTTATCGAACAATTCCTTATCTTCATGTATCTTTTCATAGTCCTCTTTCATTGCATAGAAATATTCATCCTTGTATTCTTCCTGGATGTACTGATACCAATGGAAGACCTTGTTAGTCTTTCTGATACCCAAACCCCTTAGATATTGGTAGAACATGCCATGCTTTCTGAAGATGTCCCAAATCATGTTGCATATTGTGATGTAGTTAAGGTATCTTCTGTCTCCCGCTCCTGTGGATGACTTTATGTGTCTTCTGCGAGTGTAGAGGAATTTTCTGTAAAAGTAAATTCTTTTGGCTTCAAATAGTATGTCCCAGAAAAAGATATTGTCATGGAAAATCAAACCCTCAGCAAACTGGGCGCCTGATTTTTTGACGAATTCGAGATTATAGAGCTTACACCAAGGGGTAACTGACATGTCAAAAATCAATTCTCCCAAATCTTCGTAGTTGAATATTTTCTCACCCACAAAATCGGCAAGTTCATTCATGTCATAGAATCTGTCATGGTAATACTTGTCAAGCTCATCGTCATAGTTTAGAGCCTGGAATATAACAAAATCAACGTCCTTTTCTGTTGCAACCTTATAAAGTTGCTTCAATGCGTGCTTGTCTATAATATCATCGGCATCCATGCAGTAGAGATATTCTCCTTTCGCATGGGTAATTGCCACATTCCTTGCAGCCCCGCCACCACGGTTTTCCTGATGGTAGACCTGAACACGCTTGTCCTTGGCTGCAAATTTGTTCAGTATCTCAAGGGAACTGTCGACTGATCCGTCATCGACACATATCAACTCTATATCCTTGAGGGACTGTTTCAATATTCCTTTAATTGATTCTTCAAGATAATCTTCAGCATTATATACCGGCATTACAACTGACACTTTTACCATAAATTAACACACCTATTTAAAAATCTTTTTTATTGCTCTAAGTGGTTCTGTAATCTTCCAACTTGTTGATGACTGCAAATCCTTATTCTCCTGCTCCAATTCACCAATCTTTTCCTTAAGCAAAACAGGTTCCATCTTTTCATCAAACTCCTCATGATTTGCAGATGAAATCGTATTTTCAAAAATCGCCCTGCTTTTTGGAGTCAAATCATCTATAATGTAATCGTAAAATTCCTTATCATCGGCTATCTTTTGATAATTTTCCTTCATTGCCTGGAAATACATTTCCCTAAGCTCCGGCTGTATTTCAGGGTACCAATGGTAGACCTTGTCGAACTTTCTGATACCCAATCCTGTTTTGTATTCATCAAATACGCCATGCTTTTTGAATATGTCCCAGATCATGTCAGAAATCTTTATTGAGTCTATGTAGCGTTTATCGCCCGCTCCGGTCGAGGATTTTGAGTGGTTTTTTCTTGTATAGAGATATTTCTTGTAGAAGTATATCCTCTCCCCGTTCAATAGGATATCCCACCAGAATATGTTGTCGTGGAAAATCAGGCCTTCTGCAAACTGAGCTCCTGTTCTCTTGACGAAATCAAGGTTATAGAACTTGCACCACGGGGTGGATGAGGTTTCAAATATCAAATCTCCCAGGTCCCTGTAGCTGAATACGCTGTCTCCGACCTTTTCGGCCACAGCATCCATTCTGAAATATCTTATCCTTTGGGACACTCCAGTATCAACATCATAATTTGTAGCCCTGAACATGACAAAGTCCAAATCCTTTTTGGTCGCTATCTTATAGAGCTTTTTAAGAGCATTCTGGTCAAGCTCGTCGTCGGCATCCATGCAGTAGAGATATTCTCCTGTCGCATGAGTCATTGCCACGTTTCTTGCAGCACCGCCACCGCGATTTTCCTGATGATACACCTGCACACGATTATCCTTAGCTGCAAAATCATTGAGTATTGCCAGTGAGCTATCCTTAGAACCGTCATCGACACATATCAACTCCAAATCCTTGAGAGATTGATTCAAAATTCCGTTGATGGATTCTTCAAGATAATCCTCCGCATTATAAACCGGCATTATAACAGAAACCTTAACCATAACATATCTACCTTATACAATTGAATTTAAGCCGCTCCACTGAATTTGCCCAGGAACGGTATCTTGCTTACTATTTTAACTATCAGCCATGACAGCAAAGTGACTACAACAAAGAGAACAGGTATCCATTTGACTGAACTCAAATCGAAAAACTTCACGAATTTTACCAAAAGGCTGTTTAAGAGATACATTCCATAACTGCATGCGCTCAATGAAAATATTATTGCACCCACTTTTCCTTTTTCTATTTTCTGGTGCAATTTGGAAAGCTTTGATGTAGTATTTGCCTCGCAATAATGGTTATAATACCTGAACATCAGGAATACTCCAATGGAAGCAAGAACTATAAATAATGACAAGTATTTGGTTTCGATGTTTGGAATGTTCTTTGCATAGACGAAAAGGTCAACCAGTATGAACACTACAAACAGGAGCGCTCCCAGTATAATCATTTTCCTGTCCGACAATTTGAAGTCCTTGTTGGCCAGATAATAACCTAAAACCACATATCCCACATAACCTGCAAAATAGGAGATTTCAAGCCTGTGGAAAGGATATTTGCCTATGGTCTGAAGTATGATTGTTACAAACCATACTGCAAGGAAATATTCTGCACCTTTTAAGCCATATTCCTTTATGAATGAGTTTACAACCGGCAAAATTAGGTATACGCCAATCATTACCCATACAAACCATGTCCACCTGTTCTTTCCAACGAAAATCTTATAAGCATCACCCATACCTGAATGGAGCACGAAAAGGGATACTACTATCGCCACTATGACCCAAAATATAAACGGATACAATATTCTGGAAAATCTCTTTTTAAAGAATTCCCTTAAATCATATTTCCTGTTAAGAAGCAGAGCTCCGCTCAACATGAAAAATATAGGTACTGCAATATGTGTTAGAATGTATAAAACTCCAGGAATGGCAACCTTGATTGATGTGAACGTATGATGTTCATAGATATTGCTTGTGTGACATAGAATCACACAAAGGATTGCCAAAGCCCTAAGCTCATCAAAGTAAAAAATTCTTTTTTTGGTTTTGTTAGCCATATTATTCCCACTATCCTATTCCATCATAAATATTTAAAGGAGTAACGCTTTTGGATTCTTTATTAAATAGTGTACCGTTAAAATTACAGTGAACAGTGTAGTTTCCATTTTCAAAATTACTCAATACCACTGTCGCCTTACCGTTTTCATCTGTGGTTACCTGATATTTGGTCGGCCAGCCGGAATCATCCAATATCTTTATGTCAACGACTTCATTTGGATAAACGTTTTTATAATCATCGGTGAGAAGTATTTCAAAGACATCACCGTTTTTCAAAGTTGAATTGCTTAAAACTTCAATTTTTGTATCATGGCTGTTTGCTGAAATGAATGCAAATGACCCAACAGCCACTACGATAATAACGATTAATGCGATGATTATTGTTCTTGTATTAACCATAAAAAACACCTAATTATTGTGAACCAGCAGAACGTCAATATCTGCTGTCTTTAAAACTTCTTCCGCCACACTTCCAAGTATGAACCTATGAAGACCGCTTTTTCCGGAAGCTGAAATTACAATCAATTCGACACCCTCTTCTTCAACCACCTCATTGATGGTTTCTGCTGGAAAACCGGTTTTGACAACCTTTTTGACATTGAGTGAAGGGTCAAATTTCCCGGCCATATGCTCAACGGCATCTTTTGCTTCCTTAAGCAATCTTTCGTTAACTTTTCTGACTTTTGTTCTGCTTTGAAAAGCACTTGAAGTTAGTTTGCCGGCAACTGACAGGACAATGATTTCACCATCATCAGCTATTAGCTTGGTTACCCTATCAACTTCCTGCTCGGCATAACCTGATCCGTCTGTAGGTAATAAAATTTTTTGATACATTATCTAACACCTTTACTATTAATTTATATTTTAGTTTTTAATAGTTAATAACCATTTCTTTAAAAAAGGGGATTTAGTTTAATTTTTTAAAAAAAATAAAATATAAAAGTTCATTTTGCGTCGACCAAATTGCATCATCAACAAACTTAATAGTAACTGAAAAGATAAATTATAACTATGACAAGACAGGCTAAAATCATAAAGACAAGCATCATCGGAATTGTAGTTAATCTGATTTTGGTTGCATTTAAAGCAACAATCGGAATACTCGTCAATTCAATAGCAATTACATTGGACGCAGTAAACAACCTGACAGACGCATTATCCTCAATAATTACAATTATCGGGACAAAATTGGCTGGAAAGGCACCGGATGAAAAACATCCATATGGATACGGCAGAATAGAATATTTTGCATCCATAATAATTGCAGTCATAGTTTTGTGGGCGGGCGTTACAGCGCTTATGGAATCCTGGCCTAAAATATTCAATCCCGATGTCACAAGCTATACTACTGTCTCACTGATAATCATTGCAGTGGCTGTCGTTGTCAAATTCCTGCTTGGAAGATATGTAAAGGGAGTTGGGGAAAAAATCAACTCACAGGCACTGGTTGCATCCGGAAGCGATGCATACTTTGATTCAATACTCTCATTTTCAACTCTCGTTGCGGCAATCATATCAATATTCTGGCACATATCCCTTGAGGGAATATTGGGAGTAATCATTTCCATCGTAATCATAAAGGCCAGTCTTGAGATGATAAAGGAAACCGTAGACAGCATGCTTGGTGAAAGGGTAGATGCTGAACTTGCAAAAAAACTCAAAAAGTCAATCTGTGAATTTCCGGGAGTTTACGGAGTTTATGATTTGTTCATACACAATTACGGACCTGAAAACATACAGGGATCAGTCCACATCAAAGTTGACGACAGCCTCAATGCCGTTGAAATCCAGAAATTAACCAGAATCATTTCAACAAAAATATATGAGGATTACTCCATCATCATGACTGCAATAGGAATATATGCAAAACATGATGAACACAGAGACATTCAGGACGATTTGGCGAAAATCACATCGAAATATCCTGGAATAATTGAAATCCACGGATTTATAGTCTATGAAGAGGAAAACCTCATAACATTTGACATGATTGTGGACTTCAAGGAAAACAGAGAGGAGATAAAAGAGAAAGTTTTGGGCGAAATCAAATCGAAACACCCAGAATACAACTACATCATTATTGATGACTATGACACCAGTGATTTAAATAAGAGTATTGATAAATAATAAGTCAAGGTGAAATTTATGGAAAGCAAACATTTAATATTGATTGGTATTATCATATTGGTTATTGCCCTTGCAGGAGTTACAGCATACATCGTAACTTCCAACGGCTCTTCAGACACTAATACTACCAAAAATCAAACTGTTATTCCCGCCGATGCAAATATTACTGTTGTCGGTGACAATTCAACTCTAAATTTAACCAATACAACCAACCAAACCTATAAAGTATACAACCCTCAAACAGACTCATATGTAGAAGTAATCGGTGAAGCATACGATGCTGATGTTGGCAGATGGTATACATATGACTCTGATGGTGTAAGATACTATAACACAAGAATTAATCATTAATTTGATTAATTTTTCTTTTTTTAATTTTTTAAAAACACTTCATTAATCAGATTGTCCCTGTAGGTAGTATCGTCCTTCAGGCTTTCAATTGCATGAATGACATTAAGCTTCAAATCTTCAAGTTTTATTCGGGTTTCTATATCTTCAAAGTCAACGTCGAAAAAGAACATGTACTTGACTTCCATTTCCTGATTGTACATTACCCAACTGGGACCATTGATATCCAATAGCCTCATGGACCACATTGACATTATATCCGTGATTTTTAATGTGATTTCATCAACATCAAAATCACAGCCGACTACAATTTCATTCATTGGTAAAAGTCCTCTTGATCTGTTTTTGGAGCAACAATTTCTATTTCTTCCCTGTTGAAAATTGCAAACATTGTGATTTCACTCTTTTTGATGGACATCGCCTGAGCTATGTTTTCATCCTCAATTGAAAGCATTGCCACATTAATCCATTCCTCGTCTTCTGACAGGTACTTGCAAGGCTCAAAGAGTTGGTATTTGGTTATGATGGTCAACAACACGTCTTCGATTTCTATCATTTCACCTGCGTACTGGCTATTGAGTTCTATTACCCTTTCTTTGATGTTCATTTTTTAACCTCAAATAATCTATCCGATTAACATTTCTATAATCTTTATGAATTCATACACTGCATCTGATGACAAATCCTTAAATCTTTTGAGAGCTTTTAAAATAATATCACAACCAGTGCTTGTCATATTCTTCCAATTTTGCAATATTATCCATTGATATGGCAAATCCGTCAGCTAAAATAAATTTCAGTGCCCTAATCATTCCCATGTCATTTAAAAGCATGCAGTTTTCCAGGGCGAGATTTGTGTAATCTGGGCTTTCAAGAATGTCACATCTGAACTGGCTTTTGATGTCCTCCAAAAGGTCATCGTTGATGAATGATTCAAATATTCTCTTTACATATGCTGCAAGGCTGTTTCCTATTGTTTTAATCATCTCAATTTCTTCTGAGGGGGCATTGATTGTCTTTTCAATGTTTAAATAAGATGAATAATCCTGATATCCTAAAAGAGTGAACCTTCCTTCAACGGTATGGGCAGCATACTCGTCTATAAGCTGGTTTACTGGAGTGTATGACAGGATGAATATTGCTATTGACTCGATTTCGGATGTCTTGGTGCAGTCTAGGATTTCACATAATATGTGTGTAAATATCTCCTTTATGAGAAAATGAGTCAGTTCATGAATCAGGGTTGTGATTTGAAGTGCGGACAGCTGCCTGTCATCAATACAGATTTTGTTGAATTCAAAGTATCCGAGTTCCTGGCCGTATGACTTGTATTCTATGTCGATGAATGATTTTGCAAAAAGAAGGACCTTATCCAAAATGCTCAAATCCTTAAAATAGATTTCATTGTCCTTGATGGCCCTGTCCATTCTCCTGAAAGCTGTCCTTTTGATATTTAGTATTATTTTATTCAACTCATCGATTGTGAAATCGAATTCGTCAAGCTTATCCAGATTGTCCTGAGTCAGAATGTCCTCAAAATTGGTTAATCTTTTTGACTTTTCGACCTTAAAAGTGGGATTCATCACTATGTATTTTACATTGACTTTCCTGATTTCCTTTAGGGACACCGAACAATCAAGGCAGAAATTTTCATCTTCCGGATATTCACGACCGCATTGCGGACAGTATTTTGAAGGCGAAATCTCAATATATTCACAAGCCATCGCATCGTATGATGCCATTTTGTATGATTTTAAGAGTGTCTTTTCTAAAGCGGAATCTAAAAACGCAACCTTTTCAAGGTCTTCATAGACATATTGGGACAGGTCTTTGAATTTCATTTACATGTTTCCTAAAATCATGAGAAGAGCTACCCTCAATATAAAGATGATAACAGCGATTCCTATTACTATGAGCCCTCTGGTTTCCGCTTTTGGACTGTCGTTTCTGGTCAGGATATAGATACCGACAAGCATAGCAACAATCGGAAGCAAAAATGCAAGTATGATTCCACCTACAAAATATCCAGTGTAGTCATTTTGCTTCAGCTCGCCGAACCTGTTGTAATATCCGTATTGCTGATTCTGATTGTTGTACTGGTTGTTTACAGGAGGCCTATATGTCGCTTGCTGATTTGAATACTGGTTGTTTACAGGAGGCCTATTCACCACTTGCTGATTTGAATACTGGTTGTTTACAGGAGGTGCATATGTCGCTTGCTGATTGTTGTAGTTTCCATGAAATTTATTTATGGGTTTGCCGCAAGCAGGGCAGAACTGTGTGTCCTGCTGAACATATTCGCCGCAATTTTTACAATATTTCGCCATATCATTCACCTAATTAAATAGTTTTTCAAGTAATTCCTCTTCGGTTTTATAAAAATCAAGTTTTAATACTGTCATCAGTGTTTCCGGAGCACCTATCAGCTGTGTCATTGTACTCCACGGCAGGAAAACGTTTTTTGCCTTCTGTTCATAGCAGACCCTTAAGGTTTCAGGCAAGTTTATGCAATTTTCCTTTGAAAGTATGACTGTGGATTCCCCCAGACTTTGATTGTGTTTGACTGATTGTCTGGCTATCATTTCCTGCAGTTCAAAATTGTCGATTTCGTTTGAACCTGCAATATTATCGATTATGACTTCGTCATTTACGATAGCCAGCTTGAAGATATCTGAGCCATCGACAAAGTATATCTCTCCGACATCCGGGTCAGTTTGAAGATAAGCAGTGCCTGGTGCCTCTTCGATTTCTTCAATCTCTTCAGTTTCTTCGGTTATTTCAATTTCAGATGAATCATCCTCTCCTGCAATTTTTTTTAAAAGACGGATGATTTCCCTGTTTTGATTTTCTATGCTTCTGTTAATTTCTATTAGCTCTGATAATTCAGACATGTTTTATATTATGTCCTTTGTGACTATTAAAAATTTACATTTCAATGAGATAATAGATTGACTCGGAGAGTCTCTCATCGTTTGCATATCTCTCAAAACCCAGGGCATACTTGAGAAGCTTGGATCTTGGAATAAGATAATTGTCAGAATCTGGATTCAATATGATTCCATCCATATCTTCACTCAAAACAAAATTGACAAGCGTTGCAAGATTAACAAGCTGTGCGTATTTGTGCTTTGACGTGTTTACATTAGCCATTTTCTCCTTTGATGAGAATATTGTTGCATAAACACCACCGACATTGTCCAGATACATGCTTGCAACCGGACCCAGCCTCTTCATGTCCACTATCCCCAATTCAAGAAACCTGTTGAGGTTCATCTGCGAAACCATCAGAGTCAGTATGTCCGAATTTGCCAGCATCTCAAAGAGACCCTCATAATTGCCTATATTTTCCCTTCTGCTTATGAAATCCTCGAGATCACTGTTGTCGATTGAATCTACAATCTTTTTCAGCTCCAGCGGAGTGTAGGGTTCATCGCAAAAGAAAGTGGTTTTCGGAATGTCCTTTATTGAGAGTATGAACTCTTTTGTGAAGAGATATTTTTCAGAAGATGGATTGAGGATATATCCTTCGATATCTGAGGTCTTCAATACATTCTGATACAGCTCGAAGGTGTTGTTCAAGGCCTCTATGTCTGAATCCTTAAAGAACTTATGGAATTCATCGAGATCTGTAAAAAGAGGAGTGATTTTGATATCATCATCCTCATAGATTATGAAATTAAGGGTGCCGTTTTCCCTTTTGGCCGGAATGTAGAGGTTTGAGTATCGAAATTCATTAATTAGCCTTAAAAGCAAATCCTCTGTAACCTCATTGCCGTTTTGATATATGTCCTCAATGACAACCCTCAAATGTTTGTGTGTAATCATATAAAATTAGTTTGTTTTTAAGGGTTAATATAGTCTTTTAAAAAATGAAAAAAAGGATTTGTCTGATGACAAATCATAACTTGAATGCGTATTCAAGGCAATCTCTCAAGCTTGCATCTTCAATGACCAGTTCGATTCCGCTTGCCTGGGAGATGATTTCTGATCTTGGAATGAAAAATTCACTGCCGTTAGGGTTAATGATTACTCCATCCATATCGTTTCTCAGGACGAATTCAAAAAGTGATGCCACATTTGTAATTTGGGCATAGTAGTAGAGGCCGTCATCTTCCGGAAGTACCTTTGAGATTGCATCCTTGGAAGTAAACAATATTCCATATCTTGAAGTATCATCTTCCATTGTGCACAGGCTGAATCCTTCAACATCACTTGCCCTGATTATTCCATCTTCTGAGCTTTCATCCAAAGGCTCTTCACTTACAACGAGATTCAGGACATTAGCATTTGAAAGCTCAACCATTATTCCTTCAAGATTATCCTCATTTGCCTCATCTGCAATGAATTTGTCCAAATCATCATTTGAGATGCCCTCATAGATTTCCTTTATCTCTTGCGGAGTGCAAACGTCAACATCTTCATAAGCAACTTCATAATCCATCTCTGCGATTTCAAGAAGATCCTTTGTCACTTCAAATGATTCGCTTTCTACATTTATGATGATTCCGTCAATGGATTCATCAGCGGAAATGCCAGCATAGATTTCAAATTCATTTTCTATCGGTTCATATTCGCTGTCTTCATCGTAGTGTTTGAAGAATTCCTCGCTGTCGGTGAATAAGGGAAGGAATGTTGAATCGTCATCTTCTGAAATGAGGGTTTCATAAACCAATTCGTCACCATTATCTATGCCGGGTATTAACAAATTGGACATTTTAAGCTCAAAAATGAAATTTGGCAACACTACAGATTCATTTAAATCATCATTTGACTGTTCGATTTGTTCAATTGCTTTTTTCAAATAATTATTAGTTGTATTTTCTACCACAGTACCACGGGCTAAACTTTAATTAATTAAAGGTTTGTTATTCATTTCTATTAAATATATCACAAAAAACTAAAACCTCACTCTTGAAATCACGAATTCATTCTGGAAAATAAAAAGCACTTCGGCCGTTGAGCCATCCTTAAGGTCAGCTTTGATTTGGGATGCGCTTCTTACATCATTGATTAGTGTGTACTCGCTGTTTGCAACATATCCCACTATCTCATCATCCTTCACGACAGCTATTGCATCAGGGTCATGCTCGTTGTCGGCGTCCCTTATCAGATTGAAGGTTTCACCTTTCCTAAAAGGCTCCAGTCCCCGATAGAAATTGACTCCGGTGATGTTGATTAGCACATCTTGCCTGTGGGCTTCGAACATGTAAAGCTCGCTTTCAAGAGCTTTGTATTCATCCTGTCGGTTTTCGGCCTTTAAAAAGCACCTTCTTGCATCGATGTGCTGGTTTAAGGACTGGTGAATTTCACCCTTCAAAAACCAGATTTCGGATGCCTCGACTGACTTGGGAACGATTTCGAGAGCCTGATCTGCTAGCCTCAATGCCTTGTCATAATCTCCATCGGGAAAATAGCTGACCTTGGCCCATCTATATAATGCATCCACTTTCTTGACAATCAAATCATCATCTTCTTTAAGCTCAAGGGCCCTGTCAAAACAATCAACGGATTTTTCAAACTCATTGAGATTGACATGAATTTCGCCTTTGAACTTTAATGCCTCAAATGAATCGATGTTTTCAACCAGCTCAAGGGCATGCTTAAACTCACTCTTGTCTTTAAGCTCCAGAGCCCGAGAGAATTCATCTTTTGGTTTTCTTTTGACTTCCAAAGTGGACTGATAAGTATTTTCCATGATATCTCTTTTTAGTTTTTCTAAATGATATTATGATTCAAATACTATTTAAAGTTAATATTAAAAACAAGATTGAAACCATGTTGATTTAAGCCCATTAAATTTATTCAATGCCAAATTTTTTATATGGCAAATATTCGGCAAATATATAAACAACGAATGACAAAATACTCTTTAATCGAAAAATAGACCAATATAAATATCTTTTTAAGTCAATTTTACATATTGGCAACAATATTTCAAAACCAGACAATGAAGGAAAAAGATGATAAACAAAAATGAAAATTCATATGCATTAATTTCACCTAAAAAAAGCATTGTTGAATTCATTAATAAAAATGAAAATACGTTAGAAATATTAACTACAGTCAACCCATTGCTGGACCGTTATTTTCCAAATTCCAAACTGTCCCTTGAGATTTCAGAGGATATTGAATGGAGCAGCGAAACAAAGCTGCTTTTGAATGTAAGCGTCTGCGAAGAGACATTTTTCAATGGAATGTTGAATCACTTCAACGATATTTATAGACATAATATGTCCTGTCGTACTGTTTCCAAATCTTTCAAATGAAAATTATGATAGAATGAACTACAACAGCGTGATAAATCTTGTTGCGAGAACCGCTTATTTTAACAGTGACTTTGACAAAAATTGGCAAAGGAAAGTGATTATATGTGAAATTCCAAAATCCCAACAGGTTAAAGAAATAATCGAATACTGCAAAAGACACCCTGAGCCAGACTTATCCGACATTGTCTTTGACTTACATCTCGATTTATTTGATGTAGATGAAATAATAGATGAGTTGGCTGAAAAGGGAATGGAATTGAATGTAAAATTCTAAAGAATATAATTTACAATGAATACAATCACAGAAAAGACAAACAGAATAATCACGATTATGTTGTTCTTTCCCTTGTTCTTATAGATTATCATCGCCAAAGCAACGATTAGAATTATATTTATTAACCTTAATATTAGAGAAATCATTCTTCACCCACCAAAAAATCCTCATATGTCAATGTGTTGAGCTCCTCATCGGTGATGTCCTCTTTTGGAGCCAGCCTGTTTGCCTGTGCAGTTAATACCTCCTCGAAGAAATTCCTAACTGACCTTCCGTTTGCAAAGTTCTTTGATCTTGTCTCATACATCTTCTTGAAGTACTCCTTCAGGTACTGCTCGGCTCCGTCGTCCAGCTTCAGGCTGGCCTGAGAGCACATCAGCATGAATATCTCATAGAGCTGCTCCTCGTCATAGTCATCGAAGTATATGAACTTGTTGAACCTTGACTCGAGACCCGGATTTGAGTTTAGGAAATTGTCCATCAGTGCGGGATATCCGGCAACGATGACTATCAAGTCGTCACGGTTGTCCTCCATTGCCTTTAGTATTGTGTTGATTGCCTCCTGACCGTAGTCATTTTCGCTGCTTGAAGCAAGCGCATATGCCTCATCGATGAAAAGTATTCCTCCAAGTGCCTTCTGGATTACCTCCTGGGTCTTTATTGCAGTCTGGCCGACATATCCCCCTACAAGGGATGACCTGTCGCACTCGACCAGCTGCCCCCGGGAGAGAATTCCGATTTCATGATAAATCTTAGCAAGAAGCCTTGCGACGGTTGTCTTTCCTGTTCCTGGATTTCCTGAAAACACCAGATGCAGGCTCATCGCAGGCTGTTTGATACCTCTTTCCTCTCTGATTTTTCTGATTTGGACAAGGTTGATAAGTGAGTTGACGTCCTTTTTGACCTTTTCAAGGCCGACCAGCTTGTTGAGCTCGTCGAGGTATTCGTCGATTGTGTGTTGGGTTTCATCCTCTTTAATTGGTTCATCTTTGTTAATTTGGATACTGTTCAGTTTTCTTGATGCGGTGAGATCTATGCCGTTTGCCTTTAAAGCGTCCTCAAGGCTTACGATATAATCCGTGTAGAGCTTAAGCACGTCCTCATCAAGCCTGTTGTCGACAGTCATGAAAAACTTTCCCAACAGTTTGTATATGCTAAACAGCTCATATGATGCGTTAACGCCATCGATGTCGAAGTTTCTTCCAAATTCGCTGAGCTCCTCTATGCATCTGAATGACAGTGGCAGGTCACCATCAGGCTTCAGGTCTGCGAGGCTGAGGATATCGTCTTCGGTGTAGGTGGTGTTTAGAAGTTCGTTTATGAAAATCAATTCGTTTTCTGTGATTTCATCATCACCCAATCCGAGATAGCCGAACCACCTGAACAAATCGTCATAGATTATGGTCTCAAGCGAGACGTCCAGATCATTCAGCGAAGGTGAATAGCTGCTGAAAACACCTAAAGTATTGGCTAAAAAGCACAGATTGGATAGCTGATTGTTCAGATATTCCATGTGGATTTTCTCAACACCTCCCTGACAATACGGACAGATGTCCTGTGAACTGTCAAGTATCTTTCCACAGTTATTACAGATTGTCCACTCCAACATGATTACACCAATTTTCGTGAAAACTTTAATAAAAAAAGAATTATCAATTAATGCATATTGCAGGAAAAAATCCTACAATAACCCTTTTGACATTAATTTAATTACCTCATAGAGGCTTTTCAAAAGAAAATTCCTCTTGATTAAATAGTTTATAGAATATGATATATAAATTTTATTGTTTTTTCAAATGGGCAATTAAAAAGCACCCATCTTAGTTAAAAAAGTCTCAACGAAAGAAAGTTCTTTCAAAAAAACTATCATCGATTTGGTTTTTAATCATTTGCCATTAGACGATGTTAAATTGACATTACAATCCCCATTGGAAAATTATTGACTTCAATATGGAAAAAAATTTTATATTGTTTACACACAGCTCAAAATTTCTAATGCAAATGCTTAAAGAAAGCTTCAACCAAAAGTGTATACAATATATTTTTTACAGAAATAATGAAACGTATTTTTAATATTTTAAATGATATTGTAAAAAAATAAAAAAAGAAATGGTTAATGTAGATAACCAAATTAAATTTGCAAAAGTTCTTCCGGATTAGGAAATGAACTTAAGAGTGATGAGTTATTGTGCCGACCAGTCAATGTAGTTGTTGACGCCGAGAATGTATCCGCACCATTCGCACATATCATCGTCGTCGTCTTCATTTTCATGGCCGCAGTTCGGACATTCCCACATACTATCACATTAATTCATTTCCATCCGTAATTTTCTCCAACCCATCCCTGATTGACCGGCTGAAGGGCTCCGCAATTTACGCACTCTTCATCACTTTCATCGTTTTCATATCCGCACATTGGACAATACCACATTCTATCACCTCAATTTATTCTCATCCGTAATGCTCTCCGACCCATCCCTGATTGACATCAGGAATGCCGTCCTCGCAGTACTCGTCATCTTCATAGCAGTCCTCATCATCGTCGTAATAGACATTGACTGCTCGTCTTGTTATGCCATCGTTTTGGCAGGCTTCACATTCCCACTCATCACCTGAGTATGTGATGAGCGATCCGCAGTTTTCGCATCTGTAGAATCCTTCGCCCATGTCCTCCTCTCCGCAGAACGGGCATTCATATTCCCTGTCGTCCTCGTCGACTTCATAGTCGCAGCTGTAGCATCTAATCATTTAATTACCTCCATTTGCTGGAAATTTTTAGTCAAAATAATCATCATCTGCATATCCGAATTCCTCTGAGTCGTCATAGTTCAAGTCGTCATCAAAATCATTATCCCAATCAGGGCTGTCTGACAGGTCAGATCCGCATTCCTCACAGGTTACTCTTGAGGGACTGTTTAAGTGTCCGCAAACGCTACAGGTTATCATTTTTCTCTAATAAAATTTAATTTACAAAATTTAAATATATTCATCATTCCTCATTATCATAACGTTTAATCTTTTCCAATCGTTCTTTAAAATAAGTTTGAAGAGCCATATCCTCACAATAGATGTAACATCCTTTCATTCCACGAGTCATTAAAGTACGATATGTGTTTTTAATTATTTCATCAGCAACTTTAAGGGCTTCATTAGGATTTTCTTTATAAAATGTCTTAATTCCTTTTAAAGATTGGTCTGTTTTTGCCCTTTGGTTAAAATCTGTCACAATATGGCCATTTTCAAAACGCATATCTTCACCAATAATTACTCCCACATAATCAAATTCCAAGCCTTGTGATGTGTGAATACAACCAACTTCATTTACTGAAGTTTCATCGATTGCCCAAGTATCAGTATTATTAAGATTCCAACTCATTTCAAAATCACCAATTTTAATATCATGATAATTAGAATTAGCACGCTCATCTTTATACCAATCCCAACAATAACCTGCTACTAATCTAGCATCATATGTTTTATCAAGTTTCTCATCATTTATTTCATCATTTTTTTCAAAAATCAAATCTCTTAAATCACATACATCATCAATTACCCTAAAATCATAGTCAATACCAAATCCATCAAAGTTCGCAGTTTCCTCTAATTCTAATACATCATCTAACCAGGATAAATATCCATCAGATCCATTGCATCTGAATTGAGATTCTAATACTCTTCTTTCTATTTCAGCACCCAATTCATTAGCAAATTTTTCAATAACTTCAATACTTCCATAATCTTTAAAAGTAACTTTTTGATGTTTATCAATAAAAAATATTGAAAATTTAGCAGCATTGATTATTTCTTTAACCTGATTTTCCCCTTGATTTCCATAAAACCCAGATTTTTCATTTAATCTGTGGGCTTCATCTACAATTAATACATCAAATTGATTTGATTTAGCAGTTGTAAATGATCCAGAACTTTTAAATAAATTCCTAATATAAGATTTAGTATAATCTCCTCCTTTTAATTTTTCAAAAAATACATCCCTTGGAGCAGAATTTTTGGAAACATACATGCTAATCATATCTTCATTTAAAATATCAACGAGTAAATTAATTGCTAATACAGATTTGCCCGTACCTGGACCTCCTTCAACAATCAATACTCTTTTTTTATCATCCTCTTTTGATTTTAATGCCATTTGAAGTGCAGTTTCATAAGTAGTTTTTTGCTCATCAATCATTAAAAATTCGTTATTTCCATGAAGCATATTATACAATACATCTTGAAGTTTTTTAGAAGGTTTTATTTTTCCATTTTCAATTCTACATAAAATATCTGAATTATCACCATATTTTATATATTTCTTAATAAATTCACGTAAAGCTCTAGCATCACCTTTACCATATAATGGAGCCTCCTTATAATATTTTTCATAAATTTTATCTTTTAAAGGATCATTTTCAACAAAAGAATAATTATGTAAATATGCACAAGGATATAATGGTAAATTTTCTTCATCCACAGTTTGATTAAAATCTTTTAAAAGACATTTATAAGACCATGCTTGATAAGATGGATGAGTAGTCTCTCTTATTGCACCACCTAAAAATGTTTTAACAATAGCATCTTTTCCTTCTACTCTTTCAGCTTTTTGCCATTGTTTTAATTCAATTATAATAACCGAATCATCATTATGAGAATCTTCACCTGCAATAATGAAATCTATTCTTTTTGAAGTTGTTGGAATTGTAAATTCAATAGCCACACTAACTTCATCAGGAATTTCGGAATCATTTAATACTTTATCCATATATTCCATTGAATTTTCCCAAGATCTTATTTCCGCTTCAGAAGTTTTTCTCCCCAATTTTTCTTGAAACAACTCATAAATATCACTAGCAATTTTTTGATCTAAAACTGCTTGGCAAAATTCTCCTTTAGTAGCTTCATATACAATCATGTTAAAACTCCGTATACTTTTTAGCCTTGCCTTTTGACTTTTTAACTGGATATTTTATAGCATTTTTCTTCATTTTATTTTGAATTATTTCTTTAATATCCAAATCTAAAGAATCTGCCATATACATGCAATATATTAAAACATCTGCAAGTTCTTCTGCAACTTTACTAACATCATATTCTTTTTGCCATTGAAAATGTTCTAGAAGTTCAGCTGATTCAATAGAAATAGACTTAGCTAAGTTTTCTGGAGTATGAAATTTTTTCCAATCCCTTTCTTTTTGAAATTTAATAATTTCTTCTTTTATTTCATCCATGAAAAAACCTTCTAAATTATATACAATATTATATCTTCATAGCAATATTTACTTATTTCTAAAAATATTATAAAAAAAACATGATTCTATCCGTAAAATAGGAATGAAACAACAAAACACGTATCTACTGAAAATTTCTACAAAAATCAAAAAAAAACATATAATAAAAAAAAAGTATTGATATAATTGTTTCATTTTTTATGGAATTTTGAATTAACATTATCATTAATAATTTTAAAAAAATATTGAAATAACCCAAAAAAAGTTTTGAATATTTAATCCTAAAACATCCATTACAACTAAAAAAAAATAATATTTAATCTCAATTCAATATTTCATGAATATTAAACTTTTTCTCTTTCTTTAAAGTATCATAATATTCCTCAGCATCAGGATGTTCAACAAAACTATGAACTTGACCTTTATTTTCTTCAACAATCTGCTTAACATCATCAATACTGATACGGAAGAATTCTTTACGCATATTAATTTTATTAACTCTTTTATCATTGAAACGTTCATGCAATTCTGTTTCTAACTCATAAGCATTCTTACTGAAAATGAATACATGAGTATCAAATCTGAATGGAACTGAAGCATTGCTTAATTCTCGGATTCTATCTTCAGGATTGTCTCTTCTTGTTACACCAATTTTGAAAACATTTTCACCAAAACTACCAATATTTGATATGATGTAAACATAACCTGCTCCAGGTTTTTCTTTCCATTCGTTAATTTTTTTAACTTCTTCATCATTTTTCTTTAATGCTTCTTGAAGTTTTGCAATTTCTGCTTCTAATTTTGCTTTTTCTTCAGCAGCAGCCTGAGCCATTTTTGCTTTAACTTCTTCGATTTCAGAGTTAATAGTTTCATTCTCTCTTTCAAATTTCTTACGTTCTCTTTCTAATTCTTTCTGAAGTTTTTTCTCTTCTCTTTCTCTTTCCCTTGCTTCTCTCAATGCTTCTTTTTCTTCTTCTTTTTTAACTTCATATTCATAAGCAATATGTAATTCATCAATTTTTAAATTAAGGTAAGCTTGAGTTATTTGTACATCCTCCCTTTTGTATAAATTATTTAAACTGTTAAAAGTTTTTCTGATTCTATTATCAATATTATTTATATTAGAATGTTTTATTTTACTTATCAATACTGTTGTTTCATTATTGAAACTACGAAGAATTTGTTTTATATTTGCATTTGTGAATGCTCTTCCTTGTGCTTCACTTCCTTTCATAGTCCAAGTAGTGTTTCCAACTGCTGCAGTTTTATCTTTTATCATTTGTTTTTGTTGTTTTCTCACTGCATCTAACCTTTCTTTATAATCAACAGCATGGATGAAATTGTAACGTGGTTCATATAATCCATACTCTTGCATTTCAAGATCATCTTCAGCTCTTACTAAATCCTTCTTAACTTCTTTTAATTCTTTTTTAGTTTTCAATAATTCATTTTCAGTTTTATCAATTTCCTTATTAAGATAATCTTGTTTTTCTTTTAATTTGGATTCATATTCACTGTCAAGACCATTTAATTGAGTTTCTTTTTCAGAAATAAGTCTATCTAATTCAGTATTTCTATTAGCAAGTCTTTCATCTACTTCTGCAATTCTTTCTTTTTCAAGTTGGTCTAGTTTTTCATTAATGTTGTTTAGTTCATCTTGCCTATCTTTTAATTCTTTGTTAAGATTTTCTTCTTTTTGTTTAAGTTCTTTGTCTAATTTTTCTTTTGCTTCTTTTTCTTTTTCTGCTAATGTTTTTTCAATATTATTTAACTCAAATCTTTTCTGAGCAACTGAAATATCTAATCCCTGATCAATTTCTTTAAAACGTTCATTTGTTAAATAAACACCAACTATAATTAAAGGAACCCCAACAATTACTCCAATCAATGTTACACAAAGTATAGCGCCAAAAATGATTAAAATTAAACCTTTATCCATATTATCAACCTATCTATTTTTAAGTATTTTGAAAACACATGATAGTATATCTTGTGATAATAATATTTATAAATTATTTAATCAATATAGAAAAAATATAATGAAAAAGGGCTTTGTGAAATCTACATATATATTAGAGGACATCATATTAATTTTTAATAAAGACAATCGAAGTCAACAAAAAATGAAAATTTTAAAAAACACCCAATTAAGTTATTTTAACGTAAAATGAACACCAAAAGCAGGATACAACAAAATTTATCCTTAAAATTTTTATGAAACGCTGATTAAACAAAAAATAAAAAAAATAAAAAAAGGATAAAATTTTAAATCTTAACCCCTTAATGGACTATCAGTAGCCATCTCATAGTCCCAGTCCTCCCCCCCAATCGTTATCATCATTATATCACTCTAAATATCAGTTGCTTATATGCTTTCTCTCTCAACCTTTCTATACTATAGTTTAGATTTGGCAGGTTAATTAAATTTGTGGATAAGGTTGTGATATTTCAGTTGGTATATTATTTGTTTTATATAATGAGCATAATAAATATCGTTAGGTGGAAATGATTGATATGAGAATTAACAATCACATCAAAAAATTGTTATCTAATATTGTATAAGGATTATTTTTAGGATTAAAATACTTTTCATCAACATTTATTGGAATATTTTGCTTATAGTTTAGATTTAATTCATCACAACATTCGAAAATGAAACTTGAAATTCTGTGGTTATAATTAATTTTCCCCAAAATTTCTAATAAGGATTTATCTTCTGAGGACATTAATTGTAAAATATGTTTGTTTCTTATTAATACTCCTCCAGAATACTGTAACTGGATATCGCATGATTTATTAAATAAACAGGCATAAATAATTTGTAAGTATCTTTGTGAATTTAGAAAAATTTCTTGATATTGTAATTCAGTATCATTTTCAATTTTTTCTACTACGGATTTTAGTTTTAGATATTCTTCATAGCAGGAGTTTTCATCAAATTCTCCGTCAATATAAAACAAATCAATAACTGTTTGAATATTATCTAGGATATTGCTTCTAATTAACTCTTTTTGATCTTCAGTTGTGAATGGATGCATTAACTTGAATTCATCAAACATGTCTTCTTCAATTAATGTAACATATTTATTTTTTAAGTTATAGTTAGGCAATTCAAGTTCATAAATCTCTTTTTCTTTATCAGAGAGAATCACATAACGATTATAGAATCTCATAAATAATCTTTCAAAGAAAATTAAATATCTTATTAATTTTTTATTATAAATATTAAATTATGTTATTAATTTTTTCAATAAGTAAATCATATTCTTCATTTAATATTGCAAAATCAGTTAAGAAACTTTTATAAATTTTTATCCATAATTCATTTTCAAATTCATTATCATAAATAAAATCCTTAAAAATATATAAAAATGTT
>Ga0129306_1000854_pt1 | contig 41625 bp, 32 predicted proteins | sample P827metagenome_FD_94438 | JGI IMG/M metagenome (GOLD analysis project Ga0129306, IMG submission 94438) | Capybara group fecal microbial communities from Wisconsin, USA - P827 metagenome | ecosystem: Host-associated > Mammals > Digestive system > Large intestine > Fecal | place: USA: Wisconsin... | reverse complement strand
TATCCTTATTAAGAGAAAGGAGACATATGAGCATCGATGAAATCGAGAAGTTTATGCAGGAATGCGAGGGGGCGTCGAAGCTTCCTATGTATGTGCTTACAAACGGGCCTAAGACTCTCGGTGCGGCTTGCATTCTGGATAAAGATAAGCTCAACGAATTCAGCGATGAGATGGAGTCGGACCTCTTTATTTTACCCTGTTCGATTCATGAGACGATTCTTCTTCCTGTATCGTCAGGATACGATCCCGAGATACTTGGGTCGATGGTAAGGGAGATAAATAATTCGGAAGTGGAGAAGACAGATTACCTGTCGGATTCAGTGTATAGATACAGGCGTAATACAGGCTTGTTGGAGATTGCTTAAGAGTATCTTAAATTGACTTTTTAAGCCCCGTTATGATATCATGTAGAAGTTGATTTCGTGGAAATGATGTCATAACGAACGCATCCGTAGTATAATGGATAGAACGGAGGCCTCCGACGCCTTTGATGCAGGTTCGATTCCTGTCGGATGCATTAGGGGTTATATAGTATGAGTAAGAAACATAGAAAAGATCATGATTCCTTTAAGGATTCATTCGCACAATTTAACAGCGCAATGCAGGACAATCTGCTTCTTGTTAAGGAGTGGATTACCGATATAGGTAAGGTTTTGTTACCCTTGCTTTTGGTGGTATTGGTATTTATCACCGTAGCGATTTCACTTAACGCAAGAGATCGCGTGGAGCAGGCCACAGAGGAGGCTAAGAGCGTACTCGAAGAGGCCAAGGCCGATGTTCAGGAAGTCAAGGAAACAGTATTCGAAGAAGACGCTTACCCCGACATCAACAAGCTGATTTATCGTTATTATGAAGCCCTTGAGATGGCCGATATCGATATCCTTATTGATATTCACAGTAACGTTACGCAGACAGAACTTCTCCGTCTTCAGAAGATGTGTGAGTACATCGACAGATACGAGAACATTCACGTATATACCAAGCCCGGTCCTTACATAGATACATATATTGCTTATGTTATGAGTGACGTATTTCTTGTGGGACAGGAGGAGAGCGTTCCCGGTCTTTCGGCATTTTACATCTGCAAGAATGACGACGGTGCTTACTACATCAATACAAGCGAATTGTCTCAGGAAGAGGCGCTTTACATTAAGAACGTAACCCTTCAGAGCGACGTGGTGGACCTTAAGAACTCTGCAAGAGTTTCATATAACAAGGCAATGGAGAACAATCCCGACTTAAGCGAGTTCTGGGCTGACTTATCGGTTAATCTCGATCTTGCTGTAAGTGAAGAGATGGCTCTTGAGGCCAAGCTTAAGACTCAGCTTGAAGACGAGATGAATGAAGATGTATCGGGCAATGAAGAGAACCCTGAAGAGGTGCCCACAGAGCCTGTTGTAAGGCGCGTGAAGGTGCTCGACAGAGTTAACGTCAGAAAGTCTGCCAGCCAGACGGCCGATAAAATCGGAAGTGCCGGCGCCGGAGAGACATATGTGCTTTTGGAGCATATGACCAACGGCTGGAGTAAGATAAGTTACAACAGCGGTGAAGGCTATATTAAGAGTGAATATCTTGAGGAAGTTGAGGATGTAAGCAAGATTCAGGCATCCGGAACCGTCACGGTTATTACCGCAAGCCTTAATGTAAGAAGCGAGCCGTCACAGACAGCTCAGCGTATCGGAGCACTTACCAACGGTCAGATAGTAGACCTTGTGGAATACGTCGAAGGCGGAGAGTGGTGCAAGATTAAATTTAACGACCAGATCGGCTATATAAAGTCCGAATTTGTGGAGTAATTTAAAGAGACTCGAAAGAGTCTCTTTTTTATTGCAGAACATGATAAAACAAGAAAAAGCAACGTATTAAGTGGGTTTGAAGGGTGCGTTGGATTATTGTATACAAGTATGATTGTACAAAGTGAACAAAAATAAATACAAAAATTTTACTAATTTAATGTAATAAAGTAGTTGTATAAAACCCTTTTTTTGACATATAATCAGAAAAGTAAAAAAGAGAAAATGTATAGGTTTTCTTTTGAGGAGGATAATTTATGTCATACGTTGATGATGTGTACAAATTGGTGGTTGAGAAGAACCCCGCACAGCCCGAGTTCCATCAGGCAGTTAAGGAAGTTCTGGAGTCTTTGAGAGTAGTTATCGAAGCTAACGAAGAGAAGTTCAAAAAGGACGCTCTTCTTGAGAGACTTACCACTCCCGAGAGACAGATTCTTTTCAGAGTACCGTGGGTAGATGATAAGGGCCAGGTTCAGGTTAACAACGGTTTCCGTGTACAGTTTAACAGTGCTATCGGACCTTACAAGGGTGGTTTGAGACTTCATCCCAGTGTAAATCTTGGTATTATCAAGTTCTTAGGTTTTGAGCAGATTTTCAAGAACTCTCTTACAGGCCTTCCCATCGGCGGCGGTAAGGGTGGTTCCGACTTTGACCCCAAGGGCAAGCCAGACCGTGAAGTTATGGCTTTCTGCCAGAGCTTTATCAACGAACTTTACAGACATATAGGCGCAGACACCGACGTTCCCGCAGGTGACATCGGAACAGGCGCTCGTGAAATCGGTTATATGTACGGCCAGTACAAGAAGCTTACAGGCCTCTACGAAGGCGTTCTTACAGGTAAGGGCTTAAGCTACGGCGGATCTCTTGCAAGAACCCAGGCTACAGGTTACGGCCTTCTTTACATGACTGATGAAATGCTTAAGTGCAACGGTGTTTCTCTTAAGGGTAAGACAGTTGCAGTATCCGGTTCAGGTAACGTTGCTATCTACGCAATCGAGAAGGCATGGCAGCTCGGCGCTAAGCCCGTTACATGTTCTGACTCTACCGGTTGGGTATACGATCCCGAAGGTATCGATGTTGCACTTCTTAAAGAAGTTAAGGAAGTTAACAGAGCACGTCTTACAGAGTACGCTGCTAAGAGACCTTCAGCTCAGTACCACGACAAGGCTACCGAGAAGAACAACCAGTGGACAGTTAAGGTTGATGTTGCTCTTCCTTGCGCAACTCAGAACGAGCTTAACCTTGACGACGCTAAGACACTTGTATCTAACGGCGTAATCGCTGTATGTGAAGGCGCTAACATGCCTACCACTCTTGAAGCTACAGAGTACTTCCAGAAGAACGGCGTATACTTCGTACCCGGTAAGGCAGCCAATGCAGGCGGTGTTGCTACATCCGCACTCGAGATGAGCCAGAACTCCGAGAGACTTTCATGGACCTTCGAAGAGGTTGATGCTAAGCTTAAGGACATCATGGTTAACATCTTCCACAACCTTGACGACGCTTCCAAGAAGTACGGCCTTGAAGGCAACTACGTAGCAGGCGCTAACATCGCAGGCTTCTTAAAGGTTGCTGACGCTATGAACGCTCAGGGCATTGTTTAATACGTAACACACTCGACGACCATAAATGAATGTATGAAGCTCCGCAGGTAAGTTATCAGACTTGCTTGCGGGGTTTTTGTTTGTGGCTTTTACACTGCTTGAATCTGTGCAAAAGAAAGCATAATCCGTGCATGGCGCGAGCTTTATACAGGTTCATGTTATGTTTATCTTAAAAATGGAAGTTTGGTATTTACAAATACATGCACCAAGTTATAGACTATAAAGAAACTGCGAAAGGATAGTATTGATATGAAGACAATTGGGCTTATCGGTGGTATGAGTTGGGAGAGTACGATTACGTACTATGAAATCCTCAACAAAGAAGTAGTTAAGAACCTGGGAGGCTTACACAGCTCAAAGATTCTTATGTATAATGTGGACTTTGCGGAGCTTGAAGCTAAGATGAGTGTGGATGATTGGGACGGAATCGCAGAGATTCTTACAGATGTTTCGGTAAGACTTGAGAAGGGCGGCGCAGACTTTATAGTAATTGCGACCAACACTATGCATAAGGTGGTTCCTGAGATAGAGAAAGCAATCAATATTCCGATTCTTCACATTGCAGACGCAACCGCTTCGGTGGTCAAGCGTGACGGAATCAAGAAAGTGGGACTTCTCGGCACGAAGTTCACCATGACACAGGATTTCATCATGGACAGACTGCTTAATGCCGGCCTTGAAGTAATTATTCCCGATACCAAGGACATCGAGAAGGTTAACGACGTAATCTTCAAAGAGCTTTGCCTCGGCAACGTTCTTGACTCCTCAAGAAAAGAATATCAGCGTATAATAGATGACATGAAGGCTAAGGGCGCCGAAGGCGTAATTCTTGGCTGCACCGAGATCGGCATGCTTATTCACGAAGCTGACAGCTCTCTTAAAACATACGATACTACTATAATTCATGCCAAAGAAGCAGCAAAGCTTGCTTTGGTCTAAGTAAGAATAAAGGAGCCTGAAATGATTAATTGCAGTGCTTTTCTCCATGCAGAGTTTGAGGAATCTGTGTGGAGATAATTGACCTAACCTCAGACTTTGCTCTTAAGAACGATATATAAAGGAGCAAAGAAATGAATAACAAACAGAATAGATTAAAAGAATTTTACAAGCTGTGGAGCACCCAGAGCTTATCTCAGCTCGGAAGCGCCATGACAAGTTTCGCCCTGACGCTCTGGATATACGAGAAGACCGGCTCGGCGCTCAGCACAGCTACACTTACCATATGCACTTATGCGCCCTACGTAATAATGAGTATATTCGCAGGCGCGGTTTCGGACAAGTTCGATAAAAAGAAAACGATGCTTGTCTGTGATTTACTTGCGGCACTGACCACAATATTGGTATTTGCGCTATACAAGACCGATACATTGCAGATGTGGCACCTGTATGCAATCAACGCCTTTTCGGGGCTTATGAACACGGTTCAGCAACCGGCTTCGGAAGTTGCGACCACCATGCTGACACCGCCCGAAGACTATCAGAAGACCAGCGGCCTTATGTCGCTGTCACGCTCGATAATATCTATCGGCAATCCTATATTGGCGTCCGCATTATACGGCATAGCCGGTCTCGACGCTGTAATAGGCGTAGATATGGTTACATTTGCGATTGCTTTTGTGACACTCGCTTTCTTTGTTCGATTGCCCGAAATGGAGAGACAGGAGGCCAAAGAAAACATTCTGGTGCTGGCGCGCGAAGGCCTTGCGTTCCTTAGGAAGACGCCGCTTGTACTTAACGTTATTCTTTTTATGTCGGGTGTAAACCTTATAGCGTCGATGTTTGATGCTGTTCTGCCGGCGTTGATAATTCCGAGAGCAGGCAACACTGTATACGGATACGTGACGGCGTGCGCAGGAATAGCGATGGTGATAGGAAGCTTTCTTCCGACGTTTATGCCAAAGCCCAAGGACAGGGTGCGAGTGATATACTTAACCATGCTGTTTTCGCTCGGAACCGAGAATTTCTTCCTGGCATTTTCAAGAAGCCCGATAATATGGTGTATCGGACAGTTCCTCGGCTGGGCGTTGGTGCCCGTTATGAGCGCCAATCAAAACGTAATTATGCGTAATACCATACCGCTCAAGCTTCAGGGACGCGTGTATGCATGCAGGAATACGTTACAGTTCTTTACCATACCAATCGGACTGTTCTTAGGCGGATTATTTACCGACAAGTGTGCAGAGCCGTTTATAGCGGTTAAAGAAGGCACGATTTGGGCTACGCTTTTCGGCGCGGGCAAAGGCTCGGGAGCATCGCTTATGATGTTTTTACTTGGCGTCGCGGGTGTAGTAATGGTTGTGGTATCAGGTAGTATTATGAAGAAATATAAATATACGGAATAATTGACGGAGGCGTATCGGAACCTATGAGAATTCGATACGCCTTTTATGTTATAATGACTAAAGAAAGCATTTAGGGAGGCTTCCATGGGATTTAACAGACATGATATTTCAAGAGATGCGTGCATGCTTACTTCGGGGAAGTTTGTGAAGAAGGGGTATGACTGGTGGTGGCATTCTTTTACCGGTGTTAACGCTGTAACGGGAGAGAAGAAAGCTTTCTTTTTCGAGTTCTTCTTATGTAATCCCGCGTTTGGTGCGGATAAGCCAGTGTTCGGTCAGTTGCCCGGGAACAAGAGAACCAAGACGCGCCCGTCGTATCTGATGGTCAAGGCCGGAGCGTGGGGCGAGAAGGCAGTTCAGCTACACAGATTCTATGGATGGAAAGAGATTAAGGTAAGAGAGAGGATTCCTTTTGCGGTGAGTGCGGAGGAGTGCTTCCTGGATGAGAATTATTCTTTTGGCAGGATAAAGGTTACTGAGGAAGAGAGGGACGCTCACCCCGAGTATATGTGTGATGCGGGTGAGATGTCCTGGAATTTAAAGATAAATAAGAAGGTGGCATTTAACGTCGGATACGGCGCCGGTAACCTGTTTAGAAAACTGCAGCTGTTTGAGATGTTCTGGCATGCGGAAGGTATGAAGACCGAGTATGACGGTGAAGTTATATTTAACGGTGAAAAGTATCTGGTGACGCCGGGTGAGTGCTATGGCTATGCAGATAAGAACTGGGGAAGCGATTTTACGTCGCCTTGGGTGTGGCTGTCGTCGTGTAATCTGTTTAGCACCGTGACAGGCAAGAAGCTTGAAAACAGTGTATTTGATATAGGCGGCGGAAGACCGAAGGTGGGACCGATAGCGCTTGAGCATAAGCTCCTTGCGGCATATTGGCATGAGGGAAAGTGTTATGAGTTTAACTTCTCGAAGTTCTGGACCGGTGTTAAGACTAAGTTTGAGTGCCGCGAGACCGAGGATAAGATAGTGTGGCATGTGGAGCAGGAGACTAAGCGTAACAAGATGATTACCGATGTTGCCTGTCTTAAGAAAGATATGCTGTTAGTGAATTATGAGGCGCCGGACGGACGCAAGCGCCATAACAGGCTTTGGAACGGCGGCAACGGCGAAGGAACCGTCAGACTGTATCATAAGGGTAAGCTTGTGGACGAGGTAATCTGCAATAATGTAGGCTGTGAGTACGGTGAGTACTGCGAGGGATAAGTATGAGTGAAGATGTTAAGATGAGTGTTTCGGCACCTGTTATGAAGGGAAATGACAAGATAGTTTATGTAGTATTCGAAGACGTTGCCGTGAGCGCGGAGTTTGAAGCACCGAACGGGAAACTGGTGAAAAATACAGGATTTGTCGAAGAAGATATAGCAGTTTTAAAGGATTACATCTTGAATAATTGGGAAACTATTTTTGACATGGCCAAGGGAATAGACCCTATGAAAGCGTTTTTGGAAAAATAGTGTGCTTTAAAAGCATAAAAACAGGGATTTGGCGGAGCGTAAGCTCCGCTTTTTATTTATTGACGCGATTGGCGGTATAAGGTATATTTTTCCTTGGGGTAAGGAAAATGTTCGGTCCTACGGATCGATTTCTCGGAAAGAATCAATTGAGACGGAGGGTAAAGTATTGAGAAAAATCACAGGTATTAAAAGGGTAGCTGTCATCTTAATGGCGGCAGTTATGGCACTGGGTTTGGCAGCTTGCGATAAGAAAGACGCTTCAGTGACTTCAACAACCGTAAGCACAAGCACTGAGCAACAGACACAAGTATCCGCAGATACACAGAACGTTACAGAAACATCCGCTACCGGCGAGGAAGAGTCACTCGATCCGAGTTTTACCGTATTTGTAGGTGTGCTTAATGAATATGGATTTGATGACTCCGAATGCTATGAGTTTGAAGATAACTATATAAATTATTACGACATTGTCGGCTTGGATTTCTTTTTAATCAACCGATATGAAGATGCGGAAACCGCTAAGGCCAACAGTGTTAACGGCAAGCAGTATGAGGGCATTTTTGAGATAAAAAATGTTGCGAAGTTTGAGAAAGCAACTCCTTGTACCGTAACCACATACATCGAGGGCGGTTCTCCAAGCTTTGAGATTTTCTTTGACAAATATCTCGTAAGATGTCATGCAGACTATTACGAAACAAACGTTAAGGTGTGCAGAACCCTTCTTTTGATGCTCTGCGCAACTGATGTAACGGAAGAAGAAATACTGGGCGAAGTTCAGAGAAAAGTTGTTTATGAAGTGGAGCCCGAAGGCACACAGAAGGTCTTCAGATTATCAAGCGGCACCAACGTTAACAACTACAATGACTCTGTATTCTATATCCCCGCCGTTCCCGGTCTTGTGGCTGTGGATCCTTATGATGAGGCGGCTCCTTTGGTAGGTGAGACTGAGCTTTGTTCTCCCAACAGAATCTATTTTAAGAATCAGTACGGCGATTGGATTATGCTTGTCGATTATAACCGTGACTCGAACGGATATAACACAGAGGGAGAAGCATTCGACTATATAAGAATCGGTGATACCGATATTTCAGATATGACTCTTGTTGACAGAATCAATACCAACATCGGTGCATTCAATGCAGAGGTGCTGATAAGAGATTACGAAGATAAGAACAATGCGGATTTAAAGAAAGAAGTAACCTTTATTTTGCCCGCATGGAAAGTTGTTTTTTCTCAGAAGAATCGTGTTGAAAGTTTAAGTATCACATACAGATGCGAGGCGGTAAGAGAAGCATTTGAGTTCGTTGAGAAGTATCTTGCCAACGATATCGATCTTGAGCATGCAATCAATAACTCGGAAGTTTATATGCACAAATTGTCTACTCTTACTACCGACTGGGTTGAGACCTGCAGAAACAGCCCGGCTACAATCAAGCACGTTGCAACCGAGACGGTAGATTGGAAAGAATATTTGGAGACCATTGAGCCTTCGGCAGAATAATATAGTTTAAGACATGGAAATTGTTTAATAAACAAGCATTAAAGACAGAACTTTATGTTCTGTCTTTTTGCGATATAACGGCAAAAGTTTTATGGTGTAAGGAGTATTATTGTGATAGAATATTCCTTAGAAGATTTTTGAAAGATTGGAAGATTTATGACAGACAAAGTTTTGGTAATCGGTATCGCAGGCGGTACCGGAAGCGGTAAGACTACAATTACACGTAAGATTATGGAGAAGTTCGGAGATGACGTGTCGGTTATCAGACATGATAACTATTACAAGGCTCATCACGATATGACTTATGAGGAGCGCTCCAAGCTTAATTACGACCATCCCGACTCTCTTGATACGTGGATGCTTGCGGACGATATTAAGGCACTCAAGGAAGGTAAGGAAGTTCGCTGTCCCGTTTACGACTTTACGATTCATGACAGAAGCAATGATACCGAGCTTATTAAGCCTTCGAAGGTGTTGATTGTTGAGGGTATTCTCATCTTTGCGGATAAGAGACTCAGAGATGAGATGGACATTAAGATTTATGTAGATACTGACGCAGATGTCAGAATCTTGAGACGTATATTAAGAGACGTTAAGAAGCGCGGCAGAAGCTTAGACAGCGTAGTGGAGCAGTATCTTGACACGGTAAAGCCGATGCACGAGCAATTTGTGGAACCTTCGAAAAAGAACGCGGACATCATCATTCCGGAAGGCGGTCACAACACCGTGGCACTCGACATGGTAATGGAGAGAGTCAAAGCACACATTAATAAAAAGGACATTTAAGCGTTATGGCTAAACTATATTTTAAATTTGGGGCAATGGGCTCGAGCAAGTCTGCTCAGGCACTTATTACAAAATTCAACTACGAAGAGCTCGGCATGAGCGTGTGGCTTATTAAGCCGAGTATTGACGACAGAGACGGTGCGGATGTTATCAAGTCCCGTATCGGACTCTCTGCGAGCGCTCAGGTTATCACACCAGAGCAAAGCATCATAGAAGAGTACAAGAAAGCGGGCAAGTACGATGTAATCATCTCCGACGAAGCTCAGTTTTTTACTCCCGAGCAGATTGATGATTTGAGAAACCTTGTGGATGATGAGGACATTCCGGTATTGTGCTTCGGTTTAAGAACGGATTTCCAGACACATTTCTTCCCGGGCTCCAAGCGTCTTATGGAGCTTGCGGATTCCATGACAGAGATCAAGACAGTTTGCGCATGCGGTAAGAAAGCAACCGTCAATGCAAGAATTGATGAGAACGGCAACATTGTTTACAGGGGTAACCAAGTAATGCTCGGAGGAAATGACAGTTATGTCGCAATGTGTCACAAGTGCTGGAAAGAAGGACGAAAAATCCAACGATCCAAATGATAAAGCCGGAAGAAGAGTTCGCGTATTAAGGCACCTTCTTTTGTCGGTGGGCGGGCTCCTCATTATCGTGGCTTTTGTAATGTTCTTCTTTGACGTAAAGCCTAAGAGCGATACGGTAACGGTAGAATACGGGGAAGAAATCAGTCGCAATCCTCTTGATTACATGAGCGGCATGAAGTGGGCCGTAGGCCTGGCCAAGATGGATTTTTCCGCGGTTGATGAGACTAAGGTTGGGGTATACCCGGTTAAGGTTAAGCATGGTTTTGAGGACTATGAAATAGCACTGGAGATTAAAGATACGACCCCGCCGAAAGTTACGCTTAAGGGGTTAAAGTACGTAGCTGAGATTAATAAGCCTTCTTTTGCGAAAGATTACGTGGCGACCTGCCTGGATGCAGACTCGGACGTGACCTTTTCTTTTTTGAACGCCGAAGGCGATAACACAATTGCCAAAGAAGAAGACGGAAGCGCCGTATTTACCGAAATGGGGGTTCATCCCATAACGCTTATGGCAACGGATTCCTCGGGCAATTACAGCTCGTTCTACCTCTCGATGATAGTGGATACGCCGCCGGAGATTCATACGTATTCGCTTGATACGGAGTACTATGTGGCGCTCGGAGACACAATCGACCTTAAGAAAGACGTTTACGCGGTCGACTATATGGACGGTACCACGACCGAGAATATTAAGATTAAGGTTCCCGACTACAGTTCGGAAGAAGGGGACTACACAATACATTATTCCGTTACCGACTCTAACGGTTTAACGACTGAGAAGGATGGAGTAATTCATTCCTACAGCGCGCTTAAGATTCAGGATATGTTTAATACCGACCGAATTGAGCCTCATTATTTGAATGTCGAAGGTATTATCAATCCATATGACGCGGGCTATACCATTGACGAGGACATAGATGCGGCCATCGAGCGTATTAAGCACTGTGTGGCGCATATTTACTATCGTAAGGAATACGCGACCTATTGGGGCAGCGGATTTATCGTAAAAATCAATGACGATGACATTATTCTTTGTACCAATCAGCATGTGGTCAAGGATGAGGAGACGGTTCAGGTAGATCTTTACGACGGCACCGAGGTTACGGGCTATGTTGTGGCCACGAGTGTTACGCCGGATGTGGCTTTTGTAAGGATTTTGAGGGAGAACCTGGAGCCTTCTTTTGTGACGTCTCTTAAGACGATTCACATTAATTTGAATTATTATAAGACTATTTCGTCCAAGCCCCGTTTCGGGATGGGTATGTACGTGATCAACGCCAACGGTTCCGAGATGTTTAAGAGAACAGGCTACATCGTAAGAAAGACCGGCTACCTTGCCGAGTACTTTGAGAATTTCGATTATCCTGTTATGGAGGTAAGCGTAAGGCTTACGCCGGGAGTTTCGGGCTCGGCTATTATCGATGCGCACGCGAACCTTCTTTGTATGGCTGCTTTTTATTGGGACCACAACGGAAGCAGGGAGTATTACGGAGTATCGCTTGAGGACATTCTGGACTTCTACGAGGACGTTTTTGGCGAGCGTCTTGAATATTACTAGATTAGACAGAGAGATTATCAGTATTGGAAACTACCAAAGAAATAAGACTTAACAAATACATAGCAATGTGCGGCGTATGCTCACGTCGCGATGCCGACAAGCTCATCGAAGAGGGCAAGGTTACCATTAACGGTAGGCCAGCAGGCATGGGCGATAAAGTGTCTGAAGGTGACAGCGTCAAGGTGGGAAGCAAGCTTCTCAAACTTGCGGACGAGACTATAGTGCTGGCGTATTACAAGCCGGTTGGTGTAACCTGCACCGAGCGAGATGCTCATGCGGCAATAACCGTCACCGAGGCCCTTAAGTTCAAAGAACGCGTCACATATGCGGGACGCCTCGACAAGGATTCCGAGGGACTTCTCCTTATGACCAATGACGGCGACCTCATCCAGAACATGATGAAGGGTGAGAATGCTCATGAGAAAGAATACGTGGTGAAGGTTAACCGCCCAGTCTACGCGGAAATGCTTGAGAAGATGGAGAAAGGCGTATACCTTAAAGGTCTTAAGACCACCACGCGCCCTTGCAAGGTTAAGAAAATATCACATGATACTTTTTCAATCGTACTGACTCAGGGCTTAAACCGTCAGATTCGCCGAATGTGTGAAGTCTTTAATGCGAAGGTTATCATGCTTAAGAGAATCCGTGTTGTCAACGTAACTCTCGGCGGACTTAAACCCGGAGAATACAGACAATTGTCCAAGGACGAGATCGACAGTTTGAAAAAAGCTGTTTCCAAATAAAAAATAAAGGGAATTGACATTAAAATGGCAGACGACAGATCAAGAATGACAGAACTCATTCAGATTTTGAATAAAGCAAGTGAGAGCTATTATGCGAAAGACGAAGAAATTATGTCCAATTTCGAGTACGACGCATTATATGACGAACTTGTCACTTTGGAAGAAAAGACCGGCATTGTGCTGGCGGGTTCTCCGACTCAGAAGGTCGGATATGCTGCGGTAGACTTCCTTCCCAAGGAAACTCACGATAAGCCCATGCTTTCGCTAAGCAAGACCAAGTCCCGCGATGAGCTTGCAGACTGGCTTGCGGACAGAGAAGGCTTATTAAGCTGGAAACTTGACGGTCTTACAGTTGTACTTACTTACGAAAACGGTGAGTTGTCCAAGGCTGTTACCCGCGGCAACGGTGAAGTGGGAGAAGTTATTACCCCCAATGCCAAGACATTTATAAACGTCCCGCTTAGGATTTCTTTTAAAGAAAAACTGGTTATTCGCGGCGAGGCTGTTATTTCATATCCTGACTTTGAGAAGGTTAACGCAGAGATTGAGAACGAAGAAGACAAATACAAGAACCCGAGAAATTTATGCTCCGGCTCCGTAAGACAGCTTAACAGCGAGATTACCGCGAAGAGACACGTAAGACTTATCGTGTTCTCTCTTGTAAGTGCCGAGGGCAAGACATTCACATACAGAAGCGAGGAGTTTGATTTCCTTACGGGGCTTGGATTCGAAGTCGTAGAACATCATAAGGTTAAAGGTGATACTGTTAAGGACAGAATCGCATATTATGCAGAGAAGATTCAGACTTATGAGATTCCTTCTGACGGTCTGGTACTTTGCTATGAAGATATAGCTTACGGCAAGAGCCTTGGCATGACGGCCAAGTTCCCTCGTGATGCCATTGCCTTTAAGTGGCAGGATGAGACTGCCCGCACCGTATTAAGAGAGATTGAATGGAGTCCGTCCAGAACCGGGCTTATTAATCCTGTGGCGATTTTTGATTCCGTTGAGCTTGAGGGTACAAGTGTAAGTCGCGCCAGCGTACATAATTTGTCTGTCCTCGACGATTTGAAGCTCGGTATAGGCGATGAAATATTGGTATATAAGGCTAATATGATTATTCCTCAGATTGCCGAGAATATCACCAAGAGCGGTAATCTTGAAATTCCTGCGACTTGCCCTTGCTGCGGAGGTCCCACAAGCGTAAGAGTGGTCAAAGAAGCCAAAAGCTTATACTGCGCCAATCCCGACTGCCCTGCCAAGCAGATTAAGAAGTTCTCTCTTTTTGTAAGCAGAGATGCTTTTAACGTGGACGGATTATCGGAAGCAACCCTCGAAAAGTTCGTAGACGAAGGATTTATTAAGGAATACAGTGATTTGTTCAGACTCGACAGATATCATGACACGATTGTCACAATGGAGGGCTTCGGCGAGAAGTCTTACCAAAATCTTATGGACAGTATAGAGAAAGCAAGAGATATTTCTCTTCCAAATTTTGTATATTCTCTTGGAATTTTAAATATTGGTCTTGCAAATGCGAAAGTTATATGTAAAGCTTTTGGAAATGACCTTGATAAGGTCTTGAATTTAACCAAGGATGAGCTTATGTCGGTTGACGGCATAGGTGAAGTTATAGCGGATTCGTATGCGGCTTATTTTGCCGATGAAGACAATAAGAAGCGCGTAGACAATCTGCTGAGGTGTGTACGAATGCGTAAGGAGGATGTGGTTACGGAAGAATCGCTCCTTACAGGCAAGACGGTAGTAGTAACCGGAAGCCTGAACCTTTACGCAAGCAGAAAGGATCTGCAGGAAGAAATCGAAAGACGGGGCGCGAAACTTTCGGGAAGTGTATCCAAGAACACCTTCGTGCTCGTCAACAACGACGTCAATTCCGCATCCTCCAAGAACAAAACCGCCAAGGAACTTGGTATTCCCATTATGAGTGAAGAAGATTTTGTGAATACATATTTAAAATAAAAGAAAGCGAGTTTTTATCATGCCTATTAAAATACAGGATTCTTTGCCTGCTCAGGCAATTTTGGAGAGTGAAAATATATTTGTAATGACGGAGAACAGGGCTATGCATCAGGATATTCGTCCCTTGAATGTCCTAATCATGAACCTGATGCCCAATAAAGAGATTACCGAGACTCAGATCCTCCGTAAGCTCTCAAACAGCCCTCTGCAGGTTAACGTTGAACTCTTACAGACTCAGAGCTACACCCCCACACACGTGGACGCAAGCCACCTGGATTCTTTTTACACTACTTTCGATAAAGTTAAGGACAGAAAGTTCGACGGAATGATTATTACCGGCGCGCCGCTTGACTATGTTAAGTTCGAGGATGTGGCTTACTGGAAGGAAATGACCGAGATTTTCGACTGGTGCGAGACGCATGTTCACTGCACATTCTTCCTGTGCTGGGCCTGCTTCGCGGCACTTTATTATTACTACGGACTCGAGCGCTTCGACAGGGAAAAGAAACTGTCCGGCGTATACAGCCACCATGTATTAAAGCCTACATCACCCCTTTTCAGAGGCTTTGACGACGTATTCTATGCGCCTCATTCAAGAGCAATGGGTATCGAGCGCGAGAAGATAGAGAACACTCCGGGACTTGAACTTATGGCATACTCTGACGAAGCCGGCGTTGCTATCGTTAAGACCGAGGACTCCAGAAAGTTCTTTGTGGGACTTCATGCAGAATATGATGCCAACACCCTTTCGGATGAGTATTTCAGAGATCTGGGTAAGGGAATGAATCCCGATATTCCCGTCAATTACTTCCCGGATAACGATCCTACCAAGAAACCCATCGTTAACTGGCGCTCCACAGGACAGCTTTTATATACGAACTGGCTCAATTATTATGTATATCAGTCGACTCCGTACGACGTTAACACAATCGGACGATAACACGCACCCCGAAGGGAGGCATTATGAAGGTTCTTGTAATAGACGGTCAGGGCGGCAAGCTCGGCGCCTTGGTAGTAGACTCTATAGTCAAAGAAAAAATTGATTGCGAACTGTACGCTGTCGGCACCAATGTTCTTGCTACAACAGCCATGCTCAAGGCAGGCGCGGACAACGGCGCGACCGGAGAGAATCCGGTAAAAGTTTTATCAAGTGACGCAGATGTCATAATCGGACCGATAGGGATAATCGCCGCAGATTCACTTCTCGGCGAGGTGACGCCTTTAATGGCAACATCCGTCGGAAGCAGTAACGCAGTTAAGCTTTTGATACCCGTAAGCCATTGCAACAACAAGGTTATAGGTGTCAAAAATCTTTCCATGAACGAAATGGTCAAAGAAACAGTTGAAGCACTAAGAAACATTGTGCTACAATAAATTTATGACAATTCATATAACGGCGTCATGAAGGCGCTACAATCGTTCAAGACGATGATATCAACGAGGAAATGAGGTATTTAAGATGTCATCGAGAAAAAATTTATACAGAATGGTACTTGCCGCAATGTTCCTGGCTCTTTGCCTGGTATTGCCTTTCCTGACCGGACAGATTCCGCAGATAGGACAGGCGCTTTCACCTATGCATATTCCGGCATTGTTGTGCGGTTTCTTTTGCGGACCCTGGTACGGTCTTGTTGTGGGACTTATCGGTCCTGTTTTAAGATCCTTGCTGTTTGGAATGCCTAAGCTTGTGCCTACAGCCATAGCTATGAGCTTTGAACTTGCAACATACGGTTTTTTGAGCGGACTTCTTTACAAGCTTTTCCCCAAGAAGATTCCCTTTATATACGTTACATTGATTATTTCAATGATTGTCGGACGTGTTGTGAACGGTTGCGTGAATGCAATCTTTGCAGGTATCAACAAGACGCCTTACGGACTGCAGGCTTTCTATACCGCAACAGTTGTTAAGACGATTCCCGGAATCATCCTTCACATCATTTTGATTCCCGCGATTGTAATTGCCCTCAGAAAATACACGGCCAAAGAATAATGAAATACACTAAAAGAGGCCTGTAGGCTTCTTTTTTGTTTACCGGAAAGGGGGAGTGGACTTAGCGCTTTTTAAGCAATTCTTAAGCTTTCTCAATTTGCAAATGAAGGTCTTACATGATAGAATAAACGGGTGCAGAAAGATAATTTGGAGCATTAAAAATGGTATTTAGTTCACTGCTGTTTTTGCTTTGTTTCCTTCCTCTGTGTCTGGGTGTTTACTACGTAGCGCCGCACTTTGTTAAGTCTACTGATGACGGACACAAGCTTAAGAACAGCATTCTTCTTGTTTTCAGTTTCATATTTTATGCATTCGGCGGGGTTAAATATCTCGCCTTAATGATGTTTGTAATTTTCATTAACTGGGCAGGCGGCTTCTCTGTTCATAAGGGCCGTCACAAAAACGGCGCAAGGACTTTCTTCCTTGTGCTTATTTTGCTTGCAGATATAGGGGTTCTGTTTTTCTTTAAATATTTCAATTTGTTTACGGCTGTTCTTGAGAATCTTCTTTATCCGGAACTTGCCAAGGGCGGAAGAATGGTCAATATCTGGACCATCACCGGTAATGGGGCACTCGGATGGCCCGAGGTGGTACTGCCTATAGGTATTTCTTTTTACACTTTCCAGGCTATGTCATATGTTATAGACGTGTATAAGAGTGAGGCTGAGCTTCAGACAGATATCTTTAACTTCGCGCTATACATTTCATATTTCCCGCAGCTGATTGCGGGTCCTATTGTGCAATATAGAGATATCGAGAAGCAACTTTCCATGAGACAGGAGACTGTGGATCGCTTTACATCGGGTATTATGCGATTCTGTTACGGTCTTGCCAAGAAAGTGCTTATTGCCAACACCCTCGGCGAGATGGTCGACACTATCTGGAAACTGGATATTACTAAGATTGGTGCCACTACGGCATGGCTTGGAGCGATAGGTTATTCGTTCCAGATTTATTACGACTTTTCGGGATATTCCGACATGGCTATCGGTCTCGGTAAGATGTTCGGGTTCGAGTTCAAGGATAACTTTAACTATCCTTATCAGGCGGAAGGTATTTCGGATTTCTGGCGCAGATGGCACATTTCTTTGTCATCATGGTTTAAACAGTATGTGTATATTCCGCTTGGCGGTAACCGCGGCTCGCAGCTTGCAACATTCAGGAATCTTTTCATCGTATTCCTGCTTACGGGTATCTGGCACGGTGCCAACTGGACTTTCTTTATCTGGGGTCTGTCATACGGAATTTTGATTATTCTTGAAAAGGCCTTCCTTAAGGATTTCCTTGAGAAGTTCAGGTTTAAGACACTTATCAGACTGGTGACTTTTGTGATAGTTACCATTCTGTGGATTGTGTTCAGAGCAGACAATATTCTGCTTGCGGGCACGTTTATTTCGAAGCTTTTCATGAAGGGAAGCGAGCATATCAATGCACTTTCTTTCCTGTCGGGTAAGAGACTGCTGACACTTGTTGCGGCGGTTTTGTGCGGAGGCGTTATTCAGAAGCTTCCTATCAGCAAGAACAGTCGCCTGGTTAAGTTTTTATCGGGTATATTTACCCTTGTATTATTTGTTGTAAGCGTTATTTTCCTTGTTAACAGCACATACAATCCTTTTATTTACTTCCAGTTCTAGGAGACACATTGAGTAGCGGTAAGAAGAGAATACTTAAGAAAATTTATATAGGTTTATTCGTTGCGATGATTTCCCTTCCGTGGATTGTATGGGGCGGAGTGCGCATTTTTGCGCCCGATTACTTTGCGGAGCAGTCGGATTTAAGCAATGAAAAACGTAATAAGAACGAGTTTAAACTTTCCGACCTTATAGATTCGGGAGAGGGTCTTTCGTCTTATATTGACGACCGTGTTCCTTTCAGAGGCGGTTTTATAAGCATTTACCAGACTTATGACGGTAAGACCGAAAAGGTTTATCAGGATGTGATGCGAAGCGTCATTTCTTTCTTTTCCGGGAAGGGGCCCGAACGTAAAGAAGTGGGTAAGCTTGATTCGATGTTCGGCGGAGACAGTTCCAGTGGCGGTACATCTGACAATGAGCCCACTCAGGAGATAACCGAAGGCAAGAATCACGAGCATTCTTTGTATGTTGCGGAGATAGAGAAGCCCGAATGCGAGAAGTCGGGATACATTCTTTATAAATGCAGGGAATGTGAATATATGCAGAAAGACATTACACCGCCCAAGGGACATGATTTGATGCTTATCAAAGAATCAGAGGTCTCGTATGACAGTTACGGATATAAAGCGTATATATGCAAAGAATGCGGCAAGTTTGAGGTTAGGGATTTAGTTTCCAAATACGTTGATACCACATATATGGCTCCGCAGATTGTGGGCGGAACATTGCTGGGGCGCGATAATTGGATGTATTATGCTGATAATAACGCGATGGACTACTATACCGGAATCAATGTCCTGACAGAAGAGCAGATGAAGAGTTACGCCGATAAGGTTAACCGATTGCAGGAGCTTTGTAATGCAAGGGGCATGTCGTTAGTTATTATGTTCATGCCTAACAAAGAGCAGGTATATCCCGAATACATGCCTACGATGGAAGTATACAATCAGTACAAGCGAGTACAGCAGCTTACGGATTATTTAAGCGCCAATACTTACACATCGTGCCTTTATCCCTTAGAGGCGCTTAAGACGGCTGAGATTTTCTGGCCCGTTTATTACAAGTATGACTCGCACTGGAACCATATGGGAGCATTTGTAGGCCTTCAGGAAATGTACAAGGTTCTCGGAATTGAGACCACTAATCCGATGCTTCTCGGGGCTCCGGTATGTCCGACTGATAGAAATGACCTGTTACTCCTCGGAGGATTAAGTCCGGACAATTACAATACTGACTCTGAGTTCGTGCCCAATTATAAGAGTGATATTTACGTGAACGGACTTGATGTTCATGCCGACATCTGCCATACATATTCATCGTCACCCAATGCATGTAAGCTTGTAATGCTCGCGGATTCTTTCAGGGAGATGATGACCCCGTACATTACCAAAGACTTTTCGGAGTGTGTCATAGCGCACAGAAACGTTACCGATAGTGTGGCAGAGGACATTAAGAACTGTAATATATTGGTAATCGCTGCAGTTGAGAGAGAAGACACTGGTTTGTTTAGCTGCATAGATAAAGTTATAGCTATTTTAGAACAGCAATAAAGGGAGAATTTTTATGAGAAAGATATTTGAAAGAATGTCTGCTGTTGCGCTTGCTGCGTTACTCATGACAGTTTCTTTGACCGCGTGCGAAAAGCCGGTTAAATTGTCCGCAGAGGCCGAGACTGAGGCTACGGTAGTTATTTCAGAGATGCCGCTTGTGGAGCCTGAACCCGAGCCGGAACCGGAGCCGGAGCCTGAACCGCAGGTATTTAATGTAAAGCTTTGTGCGGTGGGTGATGACCTTATTCACGACAATCTCATCAATTCCGGCAAGCAGGAAGACGGAACCTACAATTACGACCATTTCTACGAGCATGTGCTTGATCAGCTTGCTCAGTACGATATCAGAGTTATCAATCAGGAAACCGTTCTTGTAAACGATCCCGGTAATTACTCAGGCTATCCTCGCTTCGGAAGCCCCTATGAGGTCGGTGAAGCTGTTATTAAGGCAGGCTTCAACGTAGTTACACACGCTACCAATCATTCGTATGACAAGGGCGTTAACGGTGTTCTTTCGTCAGTAGCGTTCTGGAGAGAGCATCCCGACATTCTTATGGTAGGAATGTATGACAATGAAGAAGATTTCAATACCATACCCGTTAAGGAGTTTAATGGTATTAAGATAGCTTTTCTAAACTACACTTATGGCTTAAACGGACTCGCGCTTCCCGACGACAAGCAGTATCTCGTTAACACTTTGTACGATGATGACAAGATTGTGTCAGATATTCAGAAAGCCCGTGAACTCGCTGACTTCGTAATCGTATTCCCTCACTGGGGTACAGAATACGTGTATGAAGCTACGACTTACCAGCGCAATGAGGCCAAGATTTTTGTGGATGCCGGCGCGGATTTGATTATCGGTGCGCATCCTCACGTAGTAGAGCCTTTGGAGATTCTCGTGGCTGACGACGGTCGCGAAGTTCCCTGCTACTGGTCACTCGGCAACTTTATTTCTTCTCAGAGCGAAGTTCCGAGAATGTTAGGCGCCATGGCAGAAGTCGAAATCGAAATGATCGAAGGCGACGAACGCGCACACCTCGTATCCGCCGAAATGGAGCCTTTAATGACCTTTATAAGCAAAGACACGAAGTTTATCACAACTTATATGCTTAAGGACGTTACAGAAGAAATCGCTTCGGAACACTGGCTTACAAAGAAAGGCTTAACGGTAGAGAAGATTCAGGCACTGTATGATGATATAACAGGAGCTGAAGAGGAATAATATAAAACAAAAAGGCCATCCCGGGTGTCGGGATGGCCTTTAAAATGCAGTAATATCAATACAACAAGAGAGCTACCGAGTATCGGTAGCTCTCCTGTTATTGAGAATGGTACATTGGGGTTATGGGGTATGATTAAAATATACAGATGGGTCATTAACAAAGAATTAACCGAAATTAAAAATTCTAATTTCGGTTAATTTTCTCTACTTATTCATGTTTTTGTAAGCGGATGCAAGCATAAGTTTAATTCGGTTAAGCTGGTTAACCTCGCTGGCACCGGGATCGTAGTCGATGGCGACAATGTTGGCTCCGGGGAAGTTCTTGCGAAGCTGTTTGATAACGCCTTTACCTACTACGTGGTTAGGTAAGCAGCCGAAGGGCTGAGCACAGACGATGTTCTTGGCACCGTTATGGATGAGCTCTATCATTTCGCCTGTTAAGAACCAGCCTTCACCGGTCTGGTTACCGATGGAGACGATGTCCTTGGCCATGCGGGCGGTCTCGTGGATGTCTGCGGGAGGTACGAAGTGTACGCTCTTCTTGCAGGCGCGGGAGTAGCTCTTTCTTGCAAATTCTATAGCCTTGATGCCAAGAGCCGCATTACGCGCTGATTTCTTGGAGGTTCCTAAGTAATCGGCCTTGAATTCCTGATTCTTAAAGCAGTAGAGCATGAAGTCCATAAGATCGGGAACGACTGCCTCGGCGCCTTCTTTCTCAAGAAGTTCCACAACGTGGTTATTGGCGGTGGGAGAGTATTTAACAAGAATTTCACCTACGACGCCTACACGGGGCTTCTTGATGTCTTTAATCGGTATCTTGTCGAATTCCTCAACCATCTGACGGCACATCTTCTTGAATGTAAAGAAGCCTACGTGCTTGCGGGACAGGAATTCGTTACATTTCTTAACCCATTTCTCGTGAAGTCTGTCGGTGTCGCCTGCATTAACTTCGTAAGGACGCATTCGGTATACACAACGCTGGAAGATATCGCCAAAGAACACTGCATATACACCACGGATAGCAAGGGCGGGAGTAATCTTGAAACCGGGCTGCTTCTCTAAGCCTGAAAGGTTAAGAGAAATTACCGGGATATGCTCCATGCCGGCTTTCTTAAGCGCACGACGGATGAATCCGATGTAATTGGTCGCACGGCAACCGCCACCGGTCTGGGTCATGATGAGTGCGACCTTGTTAAGATCGTACTTGCCGGACTCAAGAGCCGACATCATCTGACCTACTACCAGAAGAGACGGGTAGCAAGCGTCGTTGTTAACGTATTTAAGACCTGTATCAATAGAGGTTCTGTTATCGTTATCAAGGACTACAAGATTGTAGCCGGCCATTCTGAAGACAGGCTCCAAAAGGTCGAAGTGAATAGGTGACATCTGAGGACACAGAATAGTGTAGTTGTCACGCATTTCCTCTGTGAAGGGCTGACGGACGATAGCACTTGAACGAACCGTTCTCTCATAGTGACGCATCTCACGTACGCGTATAGCGGAGAGTAAGCTTCGAATACGGATACGAGCGGCACCGAGGTTATTAACCTCATCAATCTTAAGGCATGTATAAATCTTGTCAGAGCCCGACAAAATATCGTTAACCTGGTCGGTAGTAACGGCATCGAGACCGCAACCGAAGGAGTTAAGCTGTACAAGGTCGAGGTTGTCGACGGTTCTTACATAAGCAGCCGCAGCATACAAACGTGAGTGATACATCCACTGGTCGCTTACGATAAGAGGACGCTCGGGAGTACCGAGGTGCGAAATTGAATCCTCGGTAAGAACAGCCACACCGTAAGAGGTAATAAGCTCGGGAATACCGTGGTTAATCTCGGGGTCGATATGATAAGGACGACCTGCAAGCACGATACCCTTGCGACCAGTAGCGTTCAAATAATCAAGTACTTCCTCACCCTTTTTCTTCATGTCATCGCGGGCACGACCGAGCTCGTCAAAAGCATCCGATACGGCTTCCTCAATCTCTGCCGCGGGAATTTCCTTAAACTCAAGCTTCAGAGCATGAGCGATAGTCTCCTTGGTCTTAAAGGACATAAAAGGATTTCTGAACTTAACCTGACCGCCGCTGATAGACTCAACGTTATTCTTAATGTTCTCGGAGTAAGAAGTAACGATGGGGCAGTTGTAGTGGTTGTTGGTATTACGAACTTCATCACGCTCATAGAAAATAGCGGGATAGAAGATAAAATCGGGCTTCTGGGCAATCAACCACTCTATGTGACCGTGCGCAAGCTTGGCGGGATAACACTCCGACTCGCTGGGAATCGATTCGATACCAAGCTGATAAATATTATGACTCGATACCGGCGAAAGAATGACACTGTAACCAAGCTTTGTAAAGAAAGTATGCCAGAAAGGATAGTTCTCATACATGTTAAGTACGCGGGGAAGACCCACAGTACCACGGGGAGCGGTCTCGCGCGCCAAAGGCTCGTAGGAGAAATATCTCTTAAGCTTGTATTCAAAGAGGTTAGGAACGTTGTCCTTGTTCTTTTGCTTACCGATACCACGCTCGCAACGGTTACCGGAGATATACTGGCGGCCGCCGGAGAAACGGTTAATGGTAAGACGACAGGCATTGGTACAGCCTTTACACTTGGTCATGCTGGTCTCGAACTTAAGGTCGCAGATGTCCTCGTAAGAGAGCATCGCGGTTTCTTTGTCCTCAGAGTAGCGCTCGCGGGCAATCAAAGCAGCACCGAAAGCACCCATGATACCTGCGATATCGGGACGAACTGCCTCGCAGTCAGCAACCTTTTCAAAGCTTCTAAGAACTGCGTCATTGTAGAATGTACCACCCTGCACAACGACCTTCTTGCCAAGGCTTGAAGCATCGGAAACCTTAATAACCTTGAATAAAGCGTTCTTAATAACGGAGTAAGCAAGACCTGCGGAAATGTCGGCAACGCTTGCACCTTCCTTCTGAGCTTGCTTAACCTTGGAGTTCATGAAAACGGTACAACGGGTACCGAGGTCGATGGGATGAGCGGCAAAAAGCGCACACTTCGCAAAGTCCTCAACCGAGTAGTTAAGGGACTTCGCAAATGTCTCTATAAAAGAACCACAACCAGAAGAACATGCCTCGTTAAGGAGCACGCTGTCGACGGTTTTATTCTTAATCTTGATGCATTTCATGTCCTGACCGCCGATATCAAGGATGCAGTCAACATCGGGGCTAAAGAAAGCGGCGGCATAGTAGTGAGCAACCGTCTCAACCTCGCCGTAATCGAGCATGAAAGCAGACTTCATAAGCTCCTCGCCGTAACCGGTGGAGCAGGAGCATACAATCTTGCAGTCTGAAGGAAGCGCCTTGTAAATGTCCTTGAGCGCCTCGATAGCGGTCTTAAGCGGAGAACCGTTATTATTGGAATAAAAAGAATGAAGCAGAGTTCCGTCTTCACTTACCACAGCAATCTTGGTGGTGGTGGAACCCGCATCTATACCGAGAAAGCATCTGCCGTGATAATCGGACAAGCTTCCTTTCTTAACCATTGCCTTGTCGTGACGAGCCTTGAAAGTATCGTAAGCTTCCTGATCCTTGAAAAGAGGCTCCATACGCTCAACTTCAAAGTCCATTTTGATATCTGAAGAAAGCTTCGCAACCATCTCGTCCATTGAGTAGAAAACGTCGTCTTTGGCCGTTAAGGCACAACCCATGGCTGCAAAAAGATGAGAACGGTCTGTATCTACGATATGCTCGTCATCAAGCTTCAAAGTTCTGATGAAAGCAACCTTTAATTCGCTTAAGAAGTGAAGAGGACCGCCGAGAAACGCTACGCGGCCGCGAATAGGCTTACCGCAGGCAAGACCCGAAATGGTCTGATTGACAACCGCCTGGAAAATGGATGCCGCAAGGTCTTCCTTGGTAGCACCGTCATTGATAAGGGGCTGAATATCGGACTTCGCAAATACACCGCAGCGGGCGGCTATTGTATATAAAGAATTGTAAGATTTGGCATATTCATTAAGTCCGGCGGCATCTGTCTGGAGTAAGCTTGCCATCTGGTCGATAAAAGAACCCGTACCGCCGGCACAGATACCGTTCATACGCTGCTCGACATTACCGTCCTCGAAATAAATAATCTTTGCATCCTCACCGCCAAGCTCGATTGCAACATCGCAGCCCTTGGTCATCTCCTGAAGAGAAGTAGATACCGCAATTACTTCCTGTGTAAAAGGAACACCCAGGTGATTGGCAAGAGTAAGACCGCCGGAACCTGTAATCATAGGATGAACAGTGATATTGCCGGTAACAGCCTCGGCCTTAACAAGAAGAGAATGAAGGGTCTCCTTGATGTTGGCAAAGTGTCTTTCGTAATCCGCAAAAAGAAGGTTCTTGTCGGAATCCATAACCGCAATCTTTACGGTTGTGGAACCTATATCTATACCCAATGAATAGAATTTATCGCTCATAAATCTCCCCGATTTCTTATATTTATGCATATAACACATTAAAACGTATTATAAAGCATGTTTTTATAAAAAGCATTTGACAAATAAGAGGTATTTGTAACATATTCCATTAAAATTTTCTAAAGTTTGACTCATACGGACACAAAACTTTAACAATTGCTTAAGTGGACTTTTACGGGCTCATTTGATAGAATTATGGTAACTTTGATATAAGGAGTTTTATGCTTTTATGGGCAAATTTGAGAGAAAATTCGGAAGATATGCAATTAAGAATCTTTCGATGATATTGATTATATGTTATGCCATCGGATACCTTATTTATTTGATATATCCGGAATTCCTTAATAATCTTACGCTTAATCCGTATCTTATAGTCCATGGCCAGGTTTGGAGAATTATAAGCTGGATTCTTGTGCCTCCCACGCTTAGCTTTGATTTTTTTACGCTGATAATGCTGTTCTTTTATTTTTCCATAGGAAGAACACTTGAGAGGACGTGGGGAGATTATCTTTTTAATGTTTATGTGTTGTCAGGTATTCTTTTTACGATTGTTGCAAGTTTCGGCGTATACATTTTCACGGTACTTGTTCCGCCTGTGAGTAATGAATATTATATGCTTGGCGGAATGAATCTGTTTATGCAATATGTAAGTCTTATGTATTCGACATATTATATCAATATGTCCATTTTCCTTGCTTTTGCATTGACATTCCCGGATTCAATGGTTTTGCTTATGTTTATATTCCCCGTCAAGATGAAATGGCTTGGATATATTGACGGAGCATATATGATTTATCTGTTCATAGTAAGCAACGTTTACACGAAAGTTGCCATTGCGGCCGCGCTTCTTAACTTTATAATCTTCTTTGCCATAACAAGGCGACGCAGGTTCGGCTCACCGAGACAAAGAATGCAGCGTGCGGCCAGATCGCGCGAGTTTAGGAATACTGTAAGAAGAGAGACGCCTCAAAAAGGCGTTTCCAAGCACAAATGCGCAATCTGCGGAAGAACCGAGATTACCAATCCGGAGCTTCAGTTCAGATTCTGCTCGAAATGTAACGGTAATTACGAATACTGCAACGAGCATTTATTCAATCACAAGCATGTAGAGTGATGCTTAAATAACCCCAAGGGAGATTTTATGAACGACAAACAGGATTTTATCAGAAGAATAAATGAACTTACAGAAATAGCCCTCGACCAGGAGAACGTAATATTTGAGGATCAGCTCTTTGCAATTTTTCCTGAGGTTAAGGACGACAAGGCTAAGTTCGACGTAATCAAAGAATACTTAACGGCCAAGAAAATCGGCCTTAACGATAAGCTTCCGGTAGATGTTCTTCTTACCAAAGAAGAGAAGAACTACCTTGATTTTTATCTTGAAGAGCTTAACGAGAAGACACCTCTTACCAAGGGTGAGCGCGAGGCATTTATGCTTTCTGCCATGGCGGGTGAGGAAAATGCCAGAGCACTTATTTTGGAGGATACGCTTAAAAACGTTGTGGAGATTGCCAAGCTTTACGTGGGTCAGGGGGTGCTTCTTGAAGACCTTATCGGCGAAGGCAATTTAAGCCTTGTTACGGCGACTGCGACACTCGGCGCATGTGAGAATGCTGCGGAGGCGGAAGGCGTGCTTGCAAGCGCGATAAGGGATGCGATGCAGGATCTTATTGCGGAAGCAGGCGATGAAAGCGGCAAGGAAGAGAAGCTTTTAAAGAGAGTCAACAAAGTATCCAAAGCGGCGGCAGAGCTTGCCGAGGCTCTCGGAAGAAAAGTAACCATAGAAGAACTCATGGAAGAATCGGGTATGACCCGTTCATATATCGAAGCGGCGCTTAAGCTTACGGGTAACGCCATCGAAGACATCGAAATACCCGATGAATTAAAGTAATACAATCAGGAGTCAGATTAATGAAGGATTTTAAAGGCTGTAAGAACTACACGTTAGTTGCAACAGAGGAATTGCCGGACATCTCGTCTGTAGCATATACACTTGTTCATGACAAGACCGGCGCAAGAATAGCCTGCATCGCCAATGACGATGAGAATAAGAGCTTTATGATAGGATTTAAGACACCCCAGTCGGATTCGACGGGTGTTCCTCATATACTTGAACATTCGGTGCTTTGCGGTTCCGAAAGATACCCTGTTAAAGATGCCATGACCGAAGTCAGCAAGGGCTCTCTTAACACATTTTTAAACGCATTTACTTATCCCGATAAGACCGTTTATCCCGTTGCAAGCTGCAATGACAAGGATTTCCGGAATCTTATGGGGGTTTATCTTGACGCGGTTTTCTCGCCTCAAGTGCTCAAAGAGCCTAAGATTTTCATGCAGGAAGGCTGGCACTATGAGATGGAAGATATAGACGCGCCCCTTACCTACAACGGCGTAGTCTACAATGAGATGAAAGGTGTTTATTCTTCACCCGACAGCGCATTCAGTTCCAACATCATGTTCTCGCTCTTCCCGGACACCCAGTACGGTGTCGAATCGGGCGGCGATCCCGATGTAATTCCGGAACTTACTTACGAGGATTTCTGTGCTTTTTACAAAAAGCTTTATCACCCTTCCAATTCAAGAATCCTTCTTTACGGAGATATGGATTTTGAAGAGAAGCTTGCTTATATCGATAGGGAATACCTTTCTCATTACGAGAAGATTAATCCGGATTCCGAGATTAAGATGCAGCCTTCTTTTGGCAAAAGAAAGCGTATTGAAAAAGAATATTCAATCGCCGACGACGGAGATACCAAGGACGCGACTTACCTTTCTTACAATGTCGTATGTTCCGACTATAATGACGTTAAGACCACAGAGGCCATGAACACCATTAATTACGCCCTCTGTTCGGTTCCGGGAGCCAAGCTCAAGGAGCGTCTTATCGATGCGGGAATAGGCAAGGACGTATTCTCCGAAATGACCAACGATACCTGTCAGAAGTTTTTCTCAATCATTGCTCAGGGTGCCAATCCCGAGGATGAGGAGAGATTCGTGCAGATTATCGAAGATACGATTAAGGAGATAATCGCCGAAGGCTTCGACAAGAAGACTTTGGAGGCATCCATCACAAGGTCCGAGTTTACATACAGAGAGGGCGATTACGGATATTATCCGAAGGGTGTGGCTTACGGCGGAGCTGTATTTGAAAGATGGCTTTATACTGATGACGATATTTTCATTAACCTTAAGCAGAACAAGATTTTCAAAGAGTTAAGGGAAGGTATCGAAAACGGTCTGTTCGAGCAGGTTCTTAAGAGTGCGGTTCTTGATAATAATCATAAGACCATTCTTGTCTTTAAGCCCGTTAAAGGCCTCACCGGCAAGAAAGACGCGGAGCTTGAAAAGCGTCTTGCAGAGTACAAGAACAGCCTTTCCGATGCAGAGAAACAGAAGATTGTAGACGATACAAAAGCACCTAAAAAATATCAGGAAGAACTTGACAGCGAGGAGGCTCTTGCCACAATTCCCACGCTTTCTTTGAAGGATATTAAGAAAGAAGGAATTAAGTTTAATTACGAATCCAAAGATATAGACGGGGTCAAAGAAATCTGCACGGAAATGACCTCCAACGGAATTGTCTATTTCACGCTTTCTTTTAACGCAGACAGGCTTCCGTTAAGACTTGTGCCCGCGTTCAGCGTTCTTAAGACGTTTCTCGGCTATCTTAATACCGAGCATTACACCTATGGTGAGCTGGTTAATGAAAGCAATATCAAGACCGGCGGATTAAGCTATAACGCATCGGTTTATAAGAGAAATTACGATACCGATGACTATACTTACGGACTCGAGGTAAGGACGAAGGTCTTAAACAACAGAATTGCCGAGGCATTTGAACTTATCGAGGATACTTTATTTACGTCAGATTTTAATGACAGGAAGCGTATCAAGGAGAATCTCGAGCAGTCCAAGATGCGTATTCAGGTATATATGATGCAGTCGGGACATGCGGTTGCAATCGGTCGTGCGTCTTCTGCAATGTCGGACGGCTCAGCGCTTATCGAAGAACTGACGGGTATGCGTGAGTACAGATATATTGAGAATCTTTTGAAGAACTTTGACGATAATTTTAACACATTGGTTAAGGAGTTAAAGGAAGTACTTTCAATCCTTCTTACCAAGGACAACCTCGAAGTATTTGCCGGTGCCGACAAAAAAGGCATGGACCTTTTCGACAAAGAACTTAAGAAATTTGTTGCCAAGCTTAAGACAGGCGGTGAGGTTCTTCCTGTGGTTCACTTTAAAAAGGCTACCGGCAATGAAGCTTTCTCGATGGCTTCGACTGTACAATATGCGGCTATGACAGGTAACTTTAAGAAGCTTGGCCTTGAATATAAGGGAAGCTTGCAGGTATTGCGCTCATTGCTTAATACGGATTATCTCTGGAATCAGGTGAGAGTTCTCGGGGGAGCATACGGTTGCTTTTGCAGCTTCGGCGCTACAGGAGATACATATTTCGCATCCTACAGAGATCCCAAGTTAAAGGATACTTACAAGACATTTGACAATATAGAAGAATTTGTAAGAAATTACGACGGTGATACGGAAGAGGTGGAAAGGTACATTATTTCCACGATTGCCGATTATGATGCGCCTCTTTCGCCTTCTATTAAGTTTAACAAGGCGTACTCTTACTATAAGTCCGGTGTTACCAATGAAGATAAGCAAAAAGAAAGAGACGAAATTCTGTCTACCACACCTGAGGAAATCCGAAGTCTTGCCGAGTATATCGCCAAGATTAAGAGCGCCAGGGTACTAAGCTGTGTGGGCGGCGAAGAGATGCTTAAGAAAGAAGGAGACGTATTTGACAAGGTTACGCCTCTTATAACATCATAACTTGTCTTGCCTTAGGGCGCAGGGAGGGAATACATATGAAAAAGTTTTTGAGGGTATTGATTTCGGTAATGCTCGTGCTTACGCTCGTTGCTTGCGGATCGTCATCTCGCGGGAAGAGTGAAAGTGCGGCGTCGACTACGCTGTCTTTTGCCACCGAGAGCAAGAACGCTATGTACGAAGACGCGGCATATGCGGATTTCGACGGAGACTACGGCTACGAAGAAGAGTATGTGACCGAGAGCACCGCGCAGAGTTACGATGATAACAAGAACTTTAACGATTCTGCCAGAAAGCTTATCAAGACTTACAGCATAAATGCCGAGACGGAAGCTTTCGATGAATTCGTACAGGCCACCGAAGATCGTATCGGAGCGCTTAAGGGTTATATTCAGGATATGGATTCTTTTAACGGAAGTTCATATACCGGAAAGACCGGCCAGAGATATTGCAACTTAACGGTGAGAGTTCCCGTTGCCAATCTCGAAGAGTTCGTTAACTTCGTAGGCGATGCGGCCAATGTTACCAATAAGAGCTTAAATGTTGAGGATATTACACTTCAGTATGTAGACAGCGAGAGTCGTAAGGCTACTTACGAGATTGAGCAGGAAAGACTTCTTGCACTGCTTGAAAAGTGTGACAACGTGGAAGATATGATTGCCATTGAGACACGTCTTTCCGAGGTAAGATATCATCTTGAAAGTCAGGCTTCACAGCTTCGTACGTATGATAATCTTGTGGACTATGCTACGGTATATTTAAGAATATCCGAGGTTACCAAGTATACACCTCCGGAACCCGAAGGATACCGGGAGAGAGTATCACGTTCTTTCTCCGAAGGTATAGAGAATGTGGTGGAAGGCTTTAAGGATTTCTTTGTGGGATTCGTGGGAGCGCTTCCGGGACTTACGATATTTGTGGTTATTGCGGTTATCGTTGTTTTGATTATCAGAGCAATTATTAAGTCGGGCGATAAGAAGAGGCTTAAGAAACAAGAGGCTCGCGCCGACGAATTAATGAGACAGGCTAAGGAAACGGCTAAGAAAAATGCAGAAAACGGACAATAAATTCAAAGCAGGCTTTGCGGCAATAGTGGGACGCCCCAATGTGGGCAAGTCGACCCTTATGAACAAGATTATCGGTCAGAAGATTGCCATCACATCCAATAAGCCTCAGACCACCAGAAACCGCATAATGACGGTATATACTTCGGACGAGGGACAGATTGTGTTCCTTGATACCCCCGGACTTCACAAGGCCAAGAACAAGCTCGGCAACTATATGATGTCGGCCGCCAAGTCCACGTACAAGGACGCAGATGTGCTGCTCATCATGCTTGAGGCAGGCAAGCCTGCGGGCAATGCGGAGAAGGATATTCTCGAAGAGTTAAAGACAGTCAAGCTTCCGAAGATTCTTGTTATCAATAAGATTGACTCGGTTAAGAGAGAGGAGATTCCTGCGATTATCGCGGAGTTTTCCAAGCTTTCGGAGTTTGACGAGGTGGTGCCGGTAAGCGCTACGGCAGGTACCAACTGCGGTGAACTTGTGAAGGTTATCATGAAATATCTTCCTTACGGCGAGCCTTTCTACGATGAGGATACCGTAACCGATCAGCCCGTGCGCCAGATTGCGGCAGAGATGATTCGCGAGAAAGCGCTTCACGCTCTCGGCGACGAGATTCCTCACGGAATAGCGGTCATGATTGAGAAGATGGATTTCTCGGGAAGAGTTGTACAGATTGAAGCGACAATTGTCTGCGAGAGAGATTCTCATAAGGGCATCATTATCGGTAAGGGCGGCGAGATGCTTAAGAAAATCGGCACCAACGCTCGTTTTGAAATCGAGAAGATGCTTGAGCAGCAGGTTAATCTTAAATTATTCGTTAAGGTTAAAAAGGATTGGAGAGACTCGGAGTTCTTACTTAAGAACTTTGGCTATAATGCGGGAGACTTTAAGATTCAGAAGTAGGGGTATCGGTTAAGGCATGCAGGAGTTTTTGAAGGTTACCGGAATGGTAATCGGTGTATTCCCACAAGGTGAATATGACAGGCGCATTACGCTTCTTACAAGAGAACGCGGCAAGATTACCGCTTTCGTAAAGAGCGCGCGCAGGCAGGGTAGCAGATTCCTCGGTACCACCGATATGTTTGCTTTCGGCAACTTTGATCTGTACGTGGGACGGACTTCCTACAACGTTCAGAACGCCGAGATAAGTAATTACTTTGACAATTTCCGCATGGATATGGTGGGTGCGTATTACGGTATGTACTTCGCGGAACTGGCAGAGTTTTATGCGCTTGAGAACAATGATGAGTCGGAACTTCTTTTGCTGCTTTATAGGGCGCTTCAGGGGCTTAAGTCGGAGAAGCTTACTAACGATTTCGTAAGAAGGGTCTTTGAAATTAAGCTTTTTATGATTGAAGGTGAGTTCATTCCCGTGGAAAAGGCCGGCGAGTTTTCCGAGGCATTAAATAAGACGCTTGAGTACATACACGCAAGTTCCATTGAGAAACTGTTTAATTTCGGACTGTCGGAGAGTCTGTTTAAGGAACTTTCCGAGGTGGCCGATTATGAGCGCAGACACCTGGTGGACAAGAAACTTTCGAGCCTGGAAATTCTTGAAACAATGACAAGTTAATGAGTGTAAGAGAGGGTTCTTTACGAAAAGAGCTCTCTTTTTTTGTTTTATGGTTGAAAAAGAAAGGATTTCTGTCTATAATAAATCGGATAATATTCTAAGTTAAGGAGACAAACTTATGGAAAAGACTATGGACAAGATTGTTGCCCTTGCCAAGGCAAGAGGCTTTGTATATCCGGGCTCCGAAATTTACGGTGGCCTTGCGAACACCTGGGATTACGGTAATCTCGGTGTTGAACTTAAGAACAACGTTAAGCGTGCATGGTGGCAGAAATTCGTGCAGGAGAATCCCTACAACGTAGGTGTTGACTGCGCCATCTTAATGAACCCTCAGACATGGGTTGCATCAGGTCACTTAGGCGGTTTCTCAGATCCTTTGATGGATTGTAAGGAATGCCACGAGAGATTCCGTGCCGACAAGCTTATCGAAGATTTCTGCGAAGAGAAGGGTATCACTCTTCCCAAGCCTATAGATGCTTTCTCTCAGGAAGAGATGAAGAACTTCATCGAAGACAACAACATTCCCTGTCCCACCTGCGGTAAGCACAACTTTACCGACATCAGACAGTTTAACCTTATGTTTAAGACGTTCCAGGGCGTAACCGAGGATGCCAAGAACACCGTATATCTTCGTCCCGAGACCGCTCAGGGTATTTTCGTTAACTTTAAGAACGTACAGAGAACTTCCCGTAAGAAAGTTCCTTTCGGTATCGGTCAGATCGGTAAGTCTTTCCGTAACGAGATCACTCCCGGTAACTTCACTTTCCGTACAAGAGAGTTTGAGCAGATGGAGCTTGAGTTCTTCTGCAAGCCCGGCACTGATTTAGAGTGGTTCCGGTACTGGAGAGCGTTCTGCCGTGACTGGCTTCTTTCTCTCGGTATTAAGGAAGACGAGATGAGACTTCGTGACCACGCTCCCGAAGAGCTTTGCTTCTATTCAAAGGGTACTACCGATATCGAGTTTAAGTTCCCCTTCGGTTGGGGCGAGCTTTGGGGTATCGCAGACAGAACCGACTACGACCTTACCCAGCATCAGAACACTTCCGGTCAGGATATGCTTTATTTTGACGATGAGACCAATGAAAAGTATGTGCCTTACGTAGTTGAGCCTTCACTCGGTGCAGACCGCGTAGTGCTTGCTTTCCTCTGCGCAGCATACGATGAAGAGAACCTCGGTACAGAAGAGGCTCCCGATATCAGAACAGTACTTAGATTCCATCCCGCACTTGCACCTGTTAAGATCGGTGTGCTTCCTCTTTCCAAGAAGCTTAACGAAGGTGCCGAGAAGGTATATGCAGAACTTTCCAAGAAGTACAACTGCGAATTTGACGACAGAGGTAACATTGGTAAGAGATATCGTCGTCAGGATGAAATCGGTACTCCTTTCTGCGTAACTTACGACTTTGATTCAGAGACCGACAATTGCGTAACCGTTCGTTTCCGTGACTCCATGGAGCAGGAGCGTGTTGCCATTGCAGATCTTAAGAACTACTTTGAAGATAAATTTACTTTTTAATTACTAGGAGATTTTTCAAATATGAAGGCAATGACTTCCAAAGAATTGAGAAAAGCATGGCTTGACTTCTACAAAGAAAGAGGTCACGTGGACGTAGGTGCGGTATCGCTTGTATCCGACGGTTCCACAGGCGTTCTTTTTAACGTAGCGGGCATGCAGCCTCTTATGCCTTACCTTCTTGGTAAGAAGCATCCCATGGGCACACGTCTTTGCAACGTTCAGGGCTGTGTTCGTACCAATGATATTGATTCCGTAGGTGACAAGAGCCACTGTACTTTCTTTGAAATGATGGGTAGCTGGTCACTCGGCGATTATTTCAAAGAAGAAAGATGTAAGTGGAGCTTCGAGCTTCTTACAGGCGTATTCGGATTTGACAGAGACCATCTTGCTGCTACCGTATTTGCAGGTGACGAGAACGCTCCCCGTGACGAGGAGGGCGCTAAGTTCAGAATCGCTTCCGGCTTTAAGCCCGAGAACATTTTCTTCCTTCCTGCTGAGGATAACTGGTGGGGACTTGAATTCGGACCTTGCGGCCCCGACTCTGAAATGTTCTATGTGAAGGATGTTCCGGATTGTGGCCCTAACTGCGGACCCGGATGTCACTGCGGTAAGTACACCGAGCTTGGTAACGACGTATTTATGCAGTACGAGAAGCACCAGGACGGACATTTGACGCCTCTTGCCAAGAAAAACGTAGATACCGGTTGGGGACTTGAGAGAAACGTAGCTTTCCTTAACGGAACCGACGATGTATTTAAGATTGACGTATTTGCTCCCGTTATTAAGTACGTGGAAGACAAGTCCGGTATCAAGTACGATGCTGACGAGAAGTCCACACGCTCCATGCGTATCTTAGCCGATCACTCCCGTACAGCAGTTATGCTTATCGGTGATGCTGCGAAGCTTCGTCCTTCCAATGCAGGCGCAGGTTACGTATTGAGAAGACTTATCCGTCGTGCAGTAAGACACGGTCGTGTACTTGGTCTTAAGACAGAAGATTATTTGAATATTGCTTCAATATATATCGATGAAGTGTACGGAGAGGCATATCCGTTACTTGTTAAGAACCGCGAGTTCATCTTAAGCGAGCTTAAGAAAGAAATCGAGAGATTTGAGAGCACCATCGAAAACGGCATGAAGGAATTCAAGAAGATTCTTGATACCAACAAGTCCAAGGGCTCCAAGGAAATAAACGGTTCCGAGGCATTCTACCTTTACGATACATTCGGCTTCCCGCTTGAACTTACAGTCGAGATGGCCGAGGAAGAAGGCCTTAAGGTATCCGAAGACGGATTCAAGACCGCTATGGAAGAACAGAAGCAGAAAGCAAGAGAGAACTCCAACTTTGCACAGAAAGCAGTTGATGCCGATCTCTTTGAGAAACTCGATGCTTCCGTAGTAAGCGAATTCGTAGGTTATGACAAGACCGAACTTGATGAAAAGATTGTTGCTATGGCTAACAGCGAGGAGCTTTCCGATACTCTTAACTCTGGCGAAGAAGGCACACTTGTTTTTGCCAAGACTCCTTTCTACGCTACCATGGGTGGTCAGAAGGGTGATGTAGGTACCATTACTACCGCTACAGGCGTATTCGAGGTTGAAGAGACTATTAAGCTTCCCGGTAACCGTATCGGTCATATCGGTAAGGTTGTATCCGGTACCGTTAAGAGCGGCGATGTTGCTAAGCTTGCGGTAGATAAGGCAGTTCGTAACGCTACATGTAAGAACCACTCCGCAACTCACCTTTTACAGGCAGCTCTTCAGCAGGTTCTCGGTAATCACGTAGAACAGCAGGGTTCATATCAGGACAGCTCACGTACACGTTTTGACTTCAGCCACTCACAGGCTATGACCCGTGAAGAGATTGAAAAAGTTGAAGCAAGCGTTAACGAGAAGATTGCCGAAGGCCTTGCAGTCAATACCGATGTAATGTCTATAGAAGATGCCAAGAAGAGCGGCGCAATGGCTCTCTTCGGTGAGAAGTACGGCGAGACTGTTCGCGTAGTATCCATGGGCGATTTCTCCAAGGAACTTTGCGGCGGTACTCATGTTAAGAACACAGCAGATATTGCTAACTTTAAGATTATTTCCGAATCCGGCGTGGCTGCGGGCGTAAGACGTATCGAAGCTATTACCGGAGCCAACGTTATTGCATACTACAAGAAGCTTGAAGCCGACTTAAATGAAGCTTGCGCGGTTGTTAAGACTCAGCCCATGAATCTTATCGACAGACTTTCTTCACTTATGGCTGAAGTTAAAGCTCTTAACTCCGAGGTTGAATCCCTTAAGGCCAAGGCTGCCAAGGACGCACTCGGCGACGTTATGGACTCCGTACAGGAGATTAAGGGAGTTAAGCTCCTTGCAACTTCCGTACCCAGTGTTGATATGAACGGCTTAAGAGACTTATCCGACCAGCTTGCAGACAAGCTCGGCGAAGGCGTTGTAGTACTTGCTTCCGAAGCCGACGGCAAGGTTAACCTTGTTGCCAAGGCTACAGACGGCGCACAGGCTAAGGGTGCTCACGCAGGTAACCTTATCAAGGCAATCGCTTCCCTCGTAGGCGGTGGCGGCGGCGGACGTCCCAACATGGCTCAGGCCGGCGGTAAGAATCCCGCAGGTATCCCCGAAGCTGTCAAGGAAGCTGCCAAGGCACTTGAAGGACAGATTAAATAATGATTTAGATAGCCCGAGGCGCTTATGTCTCGGGCTTCTTTGTGCTATACTTGTAAGTAGGAGGAATTCCTATGCAAATCTACAAAGGCAAAAGAATGCACGGCAAAGTCGGCATGGGTCCCGTCAAGGTCTTCGACCGCGCCGTAGTATATAAAGCATATAAGACCACGATAACCGACAGAGTAGCCGAGCTTGAAAGGCTCAGAAAAGCCTACGAGCATACCGATGCGGAACTCTACGAAATTGCCAAGATGGCCAAGGGTCGTATCGGCCGCAAAGAAGCAGACATTTTCGATGCACACAGAATGCTTCTTACCGACGATAATTTCAGAGGCGAGATTAAGGACATGATTGTGGGTGAATCCGTGTGCGCGGAGTACGCCGTAAGTGAAGTCGCCGACAAATATGTTGAATTTTTCAAGAACTCCCCGAGTGTTGAGATGCAGGCACGAGCCGCCGATATCAAGGACGTATCGGACAGAATCATAGCCAATCTCATGGGCAAGCGGGAAAGCCTTACTCTTCGTGAACCTGCAATTGTGCTGGCCGAGGAACTTTCTCCTTCGGAAGTTATTTCGCTTGAGAAGAAATACGCGAGAGGAATAGTAGTTACAAAGGGTTCTCTTAATTCACATGCGGCAATCCTTGCACGTGCCGCAGATATTCCGATGGTTGTTATCGAGGATGAATCCATATTTGAGATCAAGAACGGTGTCAGAGCCGTTGTAGACGGAGTGAAAGGTCTATTTATCGTAGATCCCGACCTTCCTTCATATGAAAGATATGTTGAGAAGCTTCGCGAACAGAGCAAGAATTCCGAAGATTTGCATCTCTACATGGACAAAGAAACCGTTACATCAAGCGGCAAGAAAGTTGTTCTTTTGACAAATGCTTCAAGCATTACGGATGTGGACGAGTGTAACCGATATCATGCCGACGGAATAGGGCTTTTCAGGACAGAGTTTCTTTTTATGGGAAACGCCGACCCGTTATCTGAGCAGGAACAGTATAAGATATATGTAAGCGTGCTCAAAAAGGCGGAGGGCAAGCCGGTAACGTTTAGAACGGCGGACCTCGGAAGCGATAAGAAAGTTGATTATATTACTATTCCCAAAGAGGACAATCCGGCCCTCGGATTAAGAGGAATCAGACTGAGCCTCTTACACAAAGATTTCTTTAAGATTCAGATAAAAGCGCTTTTGCGTGCTGCCGCGACAGGTAATTTAAGGATTATGTATCCTATGATTACATCTGTTTCGGAAGTAAAGCAGGTACAGGAGATTGTGGAAGAGTGCAGACAGGAGCTTGAAAAGAGACGTGTTAAATATGTAATTCCCAAGCAGGGTATTATGATAGAAACGCCGGCCGCTGTTATGATTGCGGAAGAACTGGCTGAAATGTCCGATTTCTTTAGCATCGGCACCAATGACCTTACGCAGTATGCGCTGGCTTTGGACAGACAGAATGGAAGTCTCATGGACTTTATGGACCCTCATCACCCGGCAATTGTAAGGATGATTGAAATGGCGGCGAAGGGAGCCAAAGCCCACGGCATCGAAGTGGGTATATGCGGCGAAATGGCTATGGATCCGTCATTCCTTCAAAAATATGCGGAGCTGGGTCTTGGTTATATGTCAGTCAATCCATCGAACATATTACAGATACGAAAAAACATCTCAAATATGCCATAAACAGCGAATTTTTAACGCGCCGTAAAATTAAAATAAAAATTTGTTGACGAATTGAAAGTTTTTTGGTATAACTCTAAATGTGTGTATGCACGAAATAACCTGTCAGTCAAGTACATGAAGGGACTGAAGGGAGGGAAACAGAAATGTCAAACGTTATCGTTAAAGAAGGCGAATCATTAGACAGCGCATTACGTCGCTTCAAGAGAAGCTGCGCAAAGGCCGGCATCCAGCAGGAAATCCGTAAGCGTGAGCATTACGAAAAGCCCAGCGTTAAGCGTAAGAAAAAGTCTGAGGCAGCCAGAAAGCGCAAATATAATTAATTCACAAATTCGCAAGTCCTTGACATTTTGTCAGGGACTTGTTACTTTGTAGGTGAAGGTTGAGGGAGTATATATCATGGATTACGGATTCTTTTGGAGCCTTCCTTTTTTAGGTAAGGACCTTTATCATATAGGCGTTTCTTTTGTAGTGTACAGCATCCTCGGATGGTGTGCCGAGTCGATTTATATGTCTTTTTGTAACCACAAGCTTACAAACAGAGGCATAGCCAAGGGACCTTTCTGTCCGATTTACGGAGTGGGAGCTACGCTTGGATCGATTTTTCTTGAGCCTTTTTCACACAGTTTCTTTTTGGTATATGTAATCGGAGCTGTTATAGCTACGATTTTTGAGTATATGGTAGGCAAGCTCATGCTTAAGTACTTAGGTTCCATGTTCTGGACTTATGATGACAAGCCTTTTAACTTCCAGGGCATTATCTGCCTTGAGAGTACTCTTGCGTGGGGATTCTACGCGATTGGTGTCGTAATGTTCCTTAATAAGTTCATGTTTAAGACTGTTGAGAAGTTTGAACCTTCCAAGGTTATAATTGTTATGGAAGTCATTCTTGGCATAGCGCTTGTGGACTATATATTCAGGGGCATTTCAATGGCCAAGGGTAAATACGGCGGAGAAAAGACCGCATAATTGTAGGGAGAGACCTTTTGGAGATTTTTCTTTGGATTATTGCGATTTGTGTGATTATTGCGGTTGGAGTTGTAATCGTTGACTCCAACCGTTTTGTTGTGCGCGAATATACTGTCACGAGCGATAAGCTTGAGCGTGACCACGACTTTATTTATATAAGCGATCTTCATTGCAAATCATACGGTAAGAACAACTGTAAGCTTCTTAAGGCAGTTGACGGAATCTCTGCCGAAGCGATACTTTTAGGCGGCGACATGGTTACTTCCAAAGCCGGCAAAGAAATCGATACGCCCGCGAATTTTGTGGCCGAGTTGTGCCATAGAAAGCCTGTGTATTACAGCGAGGGCAACCATGAGCAGAAGATTAAGCTTTTTACCGAACGCTTCGGGGATATGTACGAGAGGTATATTAAGAAGCTTAACGATATTCCGATTAAGATTCTTGACAATGAAAAGGTCGTGCTTGATGACATAGATTTATATGCTTTATCAATTCCGCGTATTTATTATGAAAGAAAGCAAAAACTCAATCTTAAGAGCGAAGATGTAAAGAGACTTCTGGGTGAACCCGACGGGGAGCGGTTCAGCCTTCTTTTGGCACACAATCCCGAGTACTTTAAGGGGTACGCGGAGTGGAAGCCTGACCTGGTGCTTTCGGGACACAATCATGGGGGTATCGCCACGCTTCCTTTTGTGGGCGGATTGATTTCTCCGCGGTTTAAACTTTTCCCGCATTATGACGGCGGATTGTTTGGGGAATACGGCTCAAAGATGATACTGGGTCGCGGCATCGGAAGCCATACGATTCCTTTCAGATTCTTAAACCCGGGAGAATTAATCGTTATTCATCTCAAAAAAGCATTGAAATGATTAAAGAATTAAGATACAATATCTAGTGACGAATTTATACGAGGGCACAAGATAATGGCAATACCCGTTAAACTCCAGGTTTTTGAAGGCCCGCTTGACCTTCTTTTGCACCTGATTGAAAAGAATAAAGTAGATATTTACGACATACCGATTGTGGAGATTACCAATCAGTATCTTGAATACATCCGCGCCATGCAGGCTGAGGACATGAACGTCATGAGCGAGTTTCTTGTAATGGCTGCGACGCTTGTGGACATCAAATGCAAGATGCTTCTTCCCAAGGAAGTCAATGAAGAAGGCGAGGAGCAGGATCCCAGAGCAGAACTTGTGGAGAAACTCCTTGAGTACAAGATGTACAAGTACATGTCTTTCGAGCTTAAGGACATGCAGCTTGAGAACGGCTTTTCTCTTTGCAAGAAGGAGACTCTTCCCGACGATGTTAAGAACTTCCGCGAGCCCATCGATTACGAGCAGCTTATCGGCGAGATGAATCTTAACAAGCTTCATGAGATATTCAACTTCATGATGCAACGCAAGGAAGACAAGATCGATCCTATCCGTTCCCACTACGGCAACATTGAGAAAGAAGAAATCGACATGGATGCCAAGGCTCTTTATATTGAAGAGTATGTTGCGACTCACAAGAAGTTTTCATTTAAGGACTTGCTTGAGAAGCAGAAGTCGAAGGCAGAGATTATCGTAACGTTCCTGATAATCCTTGAACTTATGAAGACCGGAATCATTACGATTCTTCAGGAGAATCTTTTCGACGATATTTATATTACGGCAGTCAAGGCCGCTTGATTTAGGAGATTATTTTGGATACAGCTAATAAAATTGCAACGCTTGAAGCCATACTTTTTGCCATGGGCGAGTCCGTGGAACTGACCAAGCTTGCTGAGGTTATTGAAGAAGATAAAGACGTTACCAAGGGACTTCTGGATAAGCTTAAAGAGAAGTACGCAAGCGACGAGTCGGGAATCGAACTTTTGGAACTCGAAGACTCGTACCAGCTTGCCACCAAGCCCGGAATGTACGACGCACTTGTTAAGATTGCCAAGACCCCTCGACGCATGCAGTTGTCGGAGTCGGTTCTTGAGACATTAAGTATTATCGCTTACAAGCAGCCCGTTACCAGACTTGAGATAGAGAGTATCAGAGGTGTAAGCAGCGACTTCGCGGTTAACAAACTTTTGGAATACGGACTTATCTGTGAACTCGGTCGTAAGGATGCGCCGGGACG
>Ga0129306_1000853_pt1 | contig 41636 bp, 34 predicted proteins | sample P827metagenome_FD_94438 | JGI IMG/M metagenome (GOLD analysis project Ga0129306, IMG submission 94438) | Capybara group fecal microbial communities from Wisconsin, USA - P827 metagenome | ecosystem: Host-associated > Mammals > Digestive system > Large intestine > Fecal | place: USA: Wisconsin... | reverse complement strand
TGCCTTCCGCATCTTTAAGGGCATGCTGGAGAAGAAATACGGCAAGGAAGGCGCCAGAGAGCGGATCTACGCCACCACCGACAAGGCCCGCGGGGCCCTGAAGGGACTGGCCGACGCCGAGGGATATGAGGAGTTTGTGGTGCCCGACGCCATCGGCGGACGGTACTCCGTCCTCACCGCTGTGGGCCTGCTGCCCATCGCCGCCGCCGGCATCGACATCGACGCTCTGATGGGCGGCGCTGCCCAGGCGATGACCGAACTGGCCGTCCCTGGCCTGGACAACCCCGCCTGGCAGTATGCCGCCGCCCGCCACGCCCTGTTCGAGAGTGGCAAGAAGGTGGAGATGCTGGCCGGCTACGAGCCCAGCTTCCGGTTCTTCGCCGAGTGGTGGAAGCAGCTCTACGGCGAGAGCGAGGGCAAGGAGCATGAGGGTCTGCTCCCCGCCAGCCTGGAGTATACCGCCGACCTGCACTCCATGGGCCAGTATATCCAGGAGGGCCAGCGCATCATGTGCGAGACGGTGGTGAATTTCGCCCCCAAGGGTGAGTTCCTGATCCCGGACGACCCGGAGAACATCGACGGCCTGAACTTCCTGTCCGGCAAGCCCCTGTCCTTTGTGGCGGACAAGGCCATGCGGGGCGTGATCCTGGCCCATGTGGACGGCGGTGTGCCCAATGTCCTGATCCAGATGCCCGCCATCAGCGAGACCAGCGTGGGCTACCTGATCTATTTCTTCGAGTATGTCTGCGGCCTGTCCGGCTACCTGCTGGAGATCAACCCCTTCAACCAGCCCGGTGTGGAGGCCTACAAGAGCAACATGTTCGCCCTGCTGGGCAAGCCCGGCTACGAGGATAAGCAGGCTGAGCTGGAAAAACGGCTTTGATCCCGCGCCGCTCCGAACAGTACAATAGAGAAACGTTCCAATGAACCGAAGGACGCCAGCTCTCAAAAAGTGAGAACTGGCGTCCTTGCTTGCCCGGCATGGGCGATCATTGGGTGGGGGAAGTCCGCTGTCCAAGCATTGCCGCCACCAGGGGAGAAGCTTTGCGTGCCGAGGCTGCGGAATGTATCCATGCGTTCACACCGGTTCGTCGATTTGAAAAACAAAAGGGAAAACCGCCGGTTCTGTTCTCAACAGAACTGGCGGTTTCACGGTATGTTGGCGTCTGCGGACCCTTGACTGCTTGACCCGTCGGTTCTGCCGGCGGAACAGTGACAGCCGCAGGCGTCGGCCGCAAAAGGAAACGGGGAAAGCTTATCCCACGCGGACCTTGACCACGCACTTGCGGCAAGGGGCGGGGATGCCGTTGACAGCGATGGAGGGGGCGTGAGCGTCGCCGGGGAAGAGGACGGCGAACTTGTCACCGGAGAGGGTCACCTCGTCCAGGGGGCCGTGGTAGAACCAGATGTCTCCCTCGGGGCGGGCCTCCGCCAGGTCGGTCATATCCTCCAGAGCTCCCACGCCCATCTTCTCCTGGCCGGAGATGAGAAACTGGATGTCCGCGTATTTCCTGTGGGCCTCGGGGGTGTCGTTGGCCGGATTGGTTTGATAGCTCTGGATGGAATAGAACAGGTCGTCTCCATCCACCTCGTACCGGCCGTCCTCCAGCTTGGAAAAGTCCGTGTCCCGCAGCAGCTCCAGACCGCGGTAAATGCCGGGGTGGATGCCCTTGTAGGCCTCCAGGTGCTTTAAACTGTCATAGATCATATGCCGTGTCTCCTTTTCATGGTGTCTTACGCCGGAAGGTCCGGCGCGGCAGTTGGACCGGTTCGGCACTATTATACTACTCCGGAGCGCGCCGCCGCAAGGGGATCTGGGAAACCGGAGTAAAACGGTGATGATAACAGGACAATAATGTGGTATAATGAGGGCCGACAGATACAAATTATGATCAGGTCCCGTCCGGCGAAAGGCGGAAGGGGCGGGGACAGGAGGTACGGCATGGACGTTCAGCAACTGTATCGGCTCAAGCTGCGTACGCCGGAGGAGGCGGTCCGGGCGGTCAGAAGTGGGGACTGGGTGGATTACACCACCAACGTCTGCTTCCCCACCCTATTGGACGCCGCTCTGGCGAAACGGAAGGACGAGCTTCGGGACGTGAAGATCCGGGGCAACCTGCTCTTCGGGCCCATCCAGACGGTGGAGTGCGACCCGGAGCGGGAGCACTTCATCTACAACAGCTGGCACTGCTCCGCCTACGAGCGGAAGCTGTGTGACAGGGGGCTGTGCAACTATATCCCCATGATCTTCCGAAACCTGGTGGCCTATTACCGCCATTTCCTGTCGGTAAACGTGGCCATGATGTGCGTGACCCCCATGGACAAGCACGGCTATTTTAATCTCTCCTGCGCCACCGGCGTGGCCAAGGGGATATTGGACGATGCGGACATCGTTATCCTGGAGGTCAACGAGCATCTGCCCCGTCTCCACGGGATGTATGACGAGTGCATCCACATCAGCGAGGTGGACTTTGTGGTGGAGGGTCCCCACGACCCCCTGCCCCAGTTCCCCATCGCCGAGCCCACGCCCGAGGACGTTCAGATCGCCGACCACATCATCCCCTATATCGTGGATGGGGCCACCATCCAGCTGGGCATCGGCGGTATGCCCGACGTGGTAGGCGCCCGGCTGGCCCAGTCGGACCTGAAGGATCTGGGGATGCACACGGAGCTGTGCTCCGACGCCTATTACGAGCTGTTCAAGGCGGGCAAGCTGACCAACGCCAAAAAGTCCCACTTCCGGGGCAAGGGGATGGCGGGCATCGTCTTCGGCAGCCAGTCCCTCTACGACTGGGTGGACCAGAACCCCAGCATCATGATCGCCCCCCTGGAGTACGTCAACGCGCCTGCCACCATCGCCCAGCTGGACAATATGGTGTCCATCAACAACTGTATCGCCGTGGACCTGTACGGCCAGATCTGTGCCGAGAGCGCCGGCCTGCGGCACATCAGCGGCACCGGAGGCCAGCTGGACTATGTGACGGGGGCGGCCATGGCCCGGGGCGGCAAGGCCTTCATCTGCATGACCTCCTACTTTGTCAACAAGGACGGGGAGCGCCAGTCCCGCATCCTGCCCCACTTCAGCGGAGACATCGTCACCGCCCCCCGGAGCCAGGCCCACTTTATCGTCACCGAGTACGGCGCGGTAAATCTGGCGGGCCGCAGCACCTGGGAGCGTGCGGAGATGCTGATCTCCATCGCCCATCCGGATTTCCGGGAGGAGCTGATCCGGGCGGCGGAAGCCCAGAAGATCTGGCGGGCCTCCAACAAACGCTGAGACGCTCAGAGAAGCGAAAAGGCCCACCCAAGGGTGCGGATTCCGAAAGGTTGTTCAAACAGGAGCGCCCCGTTTGCCAATGCAAACGGGGCGCTCCTGTTTGAGAAAAAAGAATGAGAGGAAAATCCTGAAATCAGCCGCCCAGGTAGGCCTTCTTTACGGCCTCATCCTCCAGCAGCTGCTCGCCGGAGCCGGTGGTAACGATCTTGCCGGTCTCCAGCACATAGCCCCGGTGAGCCACGGACAGGGCCATCTGGGCGTTCTGCTCCACCAGCAGGATGGTGGTGCCGTGGTGGTTCAGCTCCTGAATAATGTCGAAGATCTGCTCCACCAGAATGGGGGCCAGACCCATGGAGGGCTCATCCAGCATCAGCAGGCTGGGCTTGGACATGAGCGCCCGGCCCATGGCCAGCATCTGCTGCTCGCCGCCGGACAGGGTGCCGGCGATCTGGCGGCGGCGCTCCTTCAGACGGGGGAAGCGCTCGTACACGTCGGCCAGACCGGGTTCGATCTCGGATTTGGGGCGGGTAAAGGCGCCCATCTCCAGATTCTCCTCCACCGTCATCTGGAGGAAGATCTGACGGCCCTCGGGAACCAGAGCCAGCCCCTTGGTGACGATCTTGTGGGCGGGGATAGCGCCCAGCTTCTCGCCCATAAACTCGATGGAGCCGGTGCGGGAGGAGAGCAGCCCGGCCACCGTTTTCAGAATGGTGGACTTGCCGGCACCGTTGGCGCCGATCAGGGTGACGACCTCGCCCTCGTTGACCTCAAAGGAGACATTTTTGATGGCGTGGATGGCGCCGTAATAGACGTTGATGCCGTCCACCTTTAAAACCGTGCTCATCTCTTGCCGCCTCCTTTCTTCTGGCTGCCCAGGTAGGCCTCAATGACCTTGGGATTGGCCTGGATCTCCTCGGCGGTGCCCTTGGCGATGATCTGGCCGAAGTTCAGCACGCAGATGCCCTCGCAGATGCCCATGACCAGACTCATGTCGTGCTCGATCAGCATGATGGCGATGTGGAAGGTGTCCCGGATCTTGACGATGTTCTCCATCAGCTCGGCGGTTTCCGAGGGGTTCATGCCGGCGGCGGGCTCATCCAGCAGCAGGAGGGAGGGGTTGGTGGCCAGAGCCCGGACGATCTCCAGCCGGCGCTGGGCGCCGTAGGGCAGGGAGCCGGCCTCATGGGAGGCCAGGTCCTGCATCCCGAAGATGGACAGCAGCTCCAGGGCGCTCTCGTGGGCCAGCTTCTCCTGCTTCCAGTACTTGGGCAGGCGGAGAATGCCGTCCCACATGGGGTAGCGGATCTGGTTGTGGAGGCCGATCTTCACGTTGTCCTCCACCGACAGGTTGTTGAACAGGCGGATGTTCTGGAAGGTACGGGCGATGCCCGCCTGATTGACCTGGGCGGTGTTCATGCCGTGGGTGTCCTTGCCGTTGAGGAGGATGGTGCCCCGGGTGGGCTGGTAGACTTTGGTCAGGAGGTTGAACACCGTGGTCTTGCCCGCACCGTTAGGGCCGATGAGGCCGGCGATCTCGGAGGGGCCGATGGTGATATTGAACTCGTTGACGGCGGTGAGGCCGCCGAAGTCGATGCCCAGGTGCTGGCACTCCAGCACCGGCAGCTTGCCCAGATCCCGCTCGGGGACGATGGAGTGGCTGGGCACCGGCACCATTTTGGGCTTTTCAAACTTTTTTGCCATCAGCGGGCGCCTCCTTTCCGCTTAAAGGAACCAAAGAGCTTTTGACGCAGGGAGGAGAAGAAGATCCGGGAGGACTCGTTGTTGGTGGCCAGCATGACCAGGATCAGCACGATGGCGTATACCAGCATCCGGTACTGGTCCAGATTCAGCTTCCGCAGGAACTCGGGCAGCACCGTCAGGAAGGCGGCGGCCACGATGGAACCCCGGATGTTGCCCAGACCGCCCAGCACCACGAAGACCAGCACCAGAATGGAGGTGTTGAAATCGAACTTCTTGGCGGCGATGGAGGAGTAGTTCATGGCGTACAGGGCGCCGGCGGCGCCAGCCAGAACGGCGGAGGTGACAAAGGCCATCAGCTTGTACTTGGTGACCTGGATGCCCACCGACTCGGCGGCGATGCGGTTGTCCCGGAGGGCCATGACCGCCCGGCCCGCCCGGCTGTTCACCAGGTTCAGCACCACGGTCAGGGCGATGAGGACCAGGATAAAGCCGGCGGTGAAGGAGGACAGCTTCACGTTGGTGGTGACCCCCATGGGGCCCTTCAGAATGGCGCGGCCGCCCTCGCCCAGCCCCAGAGCCATCTCGTTGGCAATGGAGAAGCGCAGGCCGTTTTCGTCCACGCCCACATAGAGGATGTTGATGATGTTCTTGATGATTTCACCGAAAGCCAGGGTGACGATGGCCAGATAGTCGCCCTGGAGGCGGAGTACCGGCACGCCCACGATAAAGCCGGCCAGACCGGCCAGAACGGCGCCCACCAGCATGGCCACGGCCAGCCGGACAGGGCCGGAGGGGATGGCCTGCTGCAGGGACAGGGAGACCACCACGCCGGAGAAGGCACCTACGCTCATAAAGCCGGCGTGGCCCAGGGACAGCTCGCCGGAAAAGCCTACCACCAGATTCAGAGAGATGGCCATGGTGATGTAGGCGCAGATGGGGACCAGCTGGCCCTGGATGGCGGGGGAGATCATGCCGCCGGCGTTGAGGATCTGGATAATGATGTAGGCGATGATGACGATTCCGTAGGTGATGGAATTGTTCACCAGTTTTTTGCGGGAGGGGGTAAGTTGTTTCATAGCGGCCACCTCACACTTTCTCATGGATGGTCTTGCCCAGCAGGCCGGTGGGCTTGACCAGCAGGACCACGATCAGCACGGCAAAGACCACCGCGTCGGAGATCTGGGTGTTGAAGGCCTTGGCAAAGATCTCGATGACGCCCAGCAGGATGCCGCCCAGGAAGGCCCCGGGGATGGAGCCGATGCCGCCGAAGACGGCGGCGGTAAAGGCCTTGATGCCGGGCAGGGAGCCGGTGGTGGGCATCAGGGTCTGGTAGCTGGAGCACAGCAGCACGCCGGCAATGGCCGCCAGGGCGGAGCCGATGGCGAAGGTCATGGAGATAGTGAAGTTCACGTCAATTCCCATGAGCTGAGCGGCGCCCTTGTCCTCGGAGCAGGCGCGCATGGCCTTGCCCATCTTGGTCTTACCGGTGAACAGGGTCAGTCCTACCATGATGATCACGCACATCAGCACGGTGAAGATGGCCACATAGGTGATGGTCAGACCACCGTCAAAGAGGCTGATGCCCGTTTTCATCTCGCCGGTGGCCTTGTCGGGGAAGGAGAAGAAAGTGGGGAAAACCTTGGGGTCGGATTTCCACAGCAGCAGGGCGCTGTTCTGGAGGAAGTAGCTCACGCCGATGGCGGTGATGAGGACGGCCAGGGAGGGGGCCTGCCGCAGGGGCTTATAGGCCAGCCGTTCGATGACGACGCCCAGGGCGGTGCATACCACCATAGCTAGCAGGGCCCCGACGACGGGGTGCAGACCGAAATTCTGGGTCGCGAAGAAGCAGATGTAGGCGCCCACCATAATGACGTCGCCGTGGGCGAAGTTCAGCATCTTGGCGATGCCGTAGACCATGGTATAGCCCAGGGCGATGATGGCGTACACGCTGCCCAGGCTGATGCCGTTGATGAGGTTGCTCAAAAGACTCACATCGACTCACCTCGTTAAGATCTTGTAATATGGGTCCGGTCGGAAGAGATTCAGAAGTCACTGAATGGCAGAAACATCGGCGGCCCCGGCGTTGAGGGACGCAGATGTTTCCGCCATACAGCACGCGGCGGGAAAAATGGGGAAAGAGGGTTGCCGAGGGGAGACCCGGCAACCCCCTTTGGGGTCCCCTGAAATTTGAATTGGGATGCTCAGCGGGCGGTGTAGCCGCCGTTCTCCACCTGGAAGACCAGGGGAGCCTTGGAGACCTCACCGTTGGTGCCCCAGGTCATGCCGGAGCCGGTCAGGCCGTCCACGCTGAAGTCGCTGGCAGTGAAGGTGGCGATCAGCTGCTCACAGATATCCTGAGCGCTCATGTCGGCGGTGACGCCGGCCTTCAGGCAGGCCTCGTAAATGGCGTACATGCAGTCATAGCCGTCGGCGGCGAACTGGTTGGGGGTGGTGCCGTAGGCGTCCACATACTGCTTTACGAAGTTGGCGGTGCGCTCTTCGGTGGAGGCGGCGTTGAAGGGGGTCATCAGCATCAGACCCTCGGCCAGGGACTTGTCAAAGCCCTCCATCTCCAGAATGCCGTCCATGCCGTCGCCGCCGAAGAAGATGGGAGCGTAGTTCATGCTCTTAGCCTGGTTCAGCACCAGAGAGGCGGGGGTGTAGTAGATGGGCATGAACACCAGCTCGGCGCCGCCGTCCTTGGCGGCGTTCAGCTGCACGGTGAAGTCAGTGTTGGTGTCGTCGGGGAAGGTCTGCTCGGTGACCACGTCCAGACCGTTGGCCTTGGCCTGGGCGATGAAGGCCTGGGCGATGCCGGTGGAGTAGGCGTCGCCGTTGTTGTAGAGGACGGCGACCTTGGTGGCCAGCTTGTTCTCAGTGACGTAGTTGGCGGCGGTCATGCCCTGGCCGGGATCGGTAAAGCAGATCTGGAACACGTTGTCCTTGCCGGCAGTGACGTCGGCGGAGGAGGCGGAGGGAGTCAGCTGGAAGATCCGGTCATTGAAGGTTTCGGCGGCTACGGCCAGGCAGGAGCCGGTGGTGGTGCAGCCGTAGACGACCTGCATCCCGTCGCCCTTCAGCTTGTTGTAGGCGTTGACGCCCTTCTCGGGGTCGGCCTCGTCGTCCTGGAAGTCCAGAGCCAGCTGCAGGCCGCCCTTGGCGTTGATCTCCTGCACGGCGATCTCAGCGCCCTGCTTGGTGGCGACGCCGTACACGGCAGCACCGCCGGTCAGGGGGCCGATGCCGCCGATCTTCAGGACGCCGGCCTCGGCGGAAGCGCTGGAACTGGCGGCGTTGGAAGAAGCGGCGCTCTTGTCGGCGGGCTTGTCGCCGCCGCCGCAGCCGGCCAGAAGGCTGACACACATGGCGCCGGCCAGGAGCATGGCAAGATACTTTTTCATTTTCATTTACCTCCTTGAATGGAAAACCGAAACGGGTCTGGAGCGGCCCGCGTACCTGAAAGAATCCGTTTTGAATTTTTCAGGTTTGGTGCCCATTATATGGAGGAAAAAAACAAATGTCAATCGTAAAAATACACAACTTGATGCCGGAACGGGAAGAAGAAAAAGTGACGAGAAAAGGAGGAAAAAGGTTAAAATTCCGAAAACACTTTCCTAAATAAGTGAAAAGTAAGAAAAAACGGACTTTTGAGTGAAGCGGGAACAGGAGGGTGCGGAAAAGAATATAAATTATGTTACAATTGAAAGGAGGAAATACCGGAAAAAACAAAATGAGAGAATTCCTGTGCAAAATGACGGGAAGAGAGGAAGGAGGGGAGAAATTTTTTCGGAGAAAAGGGAGAAAACCGCTGGAGCTGTAAGACAATTCCATTTTGTGAAGCGATGTGACCGACATTCCGCGAAAAACCGTGATCCGTCAGAGAGTGATTTTGCGTGGGGACCCGCGTTGAAATTTTTCCGCGAAAAATTCTTGACAAAGTAAAAAGCCGGTTTTATAATTCACCCATCTAAACTGATGACGCAGAAAAAAGTCAGGTCGGTCCCGTCGCAGCGAGGGGAGGGCGGTGGAAGCTCCCCACAGGGCTCTGAGGAATATGGTCTGCGGAGGGCGGTTCTAAATGGACCGACGTTAGGACGGACGTTACCCGTCGGGGATATGTTGGTATCCCGCTTAAGGGCCCTGTCAAAGGGCTGAATCAAGGTGGCACCGCGAAATCGTTGTTATTTCGCCCTTGACCGAAGTGAAATTCGGTCAAGGGCGTTTTTTATGTTCCAAAAGGGAGGATACCGATATGAATCAGGGAAAAGTTGTCATCATCGGAGCGGGCCATGTGGGCAGCCATTGTGCTTATGCCCTGGCCGCTTCCGGGGTGTGCGGAGAGATCGTGCTGGTGGACAGCGTGGCGGAGAAGGCCGCAGCCCAGGCCCTGGACGTGGCGGATAGCGTCAGCTTCCTGGACCGGAATGTTACCGTCCGTTCTGGCGGATACGGGGAATGCAAGGACGCCGACCTGACGGTGGTGGCCATTGGGGAGCCCCGCCTCCCGGGCCAGACCCGCCTGGATCTGCTGGGCCGGTCGGTGGAGCAGCTGAAGGGCCTCGGGAAGGAACTGAAGCCCCTGAAGCTCACCTGTCCGGTGGTGACCATTACCAACCCTGCCGACATCGTGGCCGACTACCTGCGCAAGAGCCTGGAGCTGGAGCGATGGCGGTGTTTCAGCACCGGGACCCTCCTAGACACCGCCCGGCTGGTCCGGGTCATCAGCCAGGAGGCCGGGACGGATCGGCGGAGCGTGTGCGCCTTCGCCATGGGAGAGCACGGCGACTCCTCCATGGTTCCCTTTTCCGCCGTCACAGTGGGGGGCGTCCCCTTTGAAAAGCTGTGCCTGGACAAGGAAAAGATCCTGGAGCAGACCCGCCGGGCAGGAATGGACATCATTGAAGGCAAGGGCTCCACGGAGTTTGGCATTGGCCGGGCTCTGGCCGAGCTGGCCGGGTGCATCCTCCGGGACGCGAAACGGGTCCTTCCTGTCTCCGTCCTCTTGGATGGAGAGTACGGCCAGCGGGGCGTCCACTGCGGCGTCCCCTGCCGCATCGGAAAAAACGGCATTGAAGAGATCGTTCAACTGGACCTGAATGACGAGGAACAGCGGATGCTGGATGCCTCCTGCCAGGTCATCCGAAAGCATATTGCGATGGCGGCGGCCCTGTGACCGCCCACAATTTGATAATAAGGAGTAATATAAAATGAAAAAATTTGTTTCTGTTATGGCTTCCGCCCTGGTTATTGCCGGTATTCTGGCCGGCTGCGGCTCTGCTTCCACCGGCTCCGGCTCTGGCGCCCCCTCGGCCAGCACCTCCGGCACATCGGAGGATGTGTATCGCATTGCTATCGTCCAGCCCATGAGCCACACCTCCCTGGACCAGATCCGGGACACCATCGTCTCCGAACTGGAGGCCTCCGGCAAGAGCGTTGAAATCACCACCGAGAACGCCAACGGGGACTCCACCGCCCTGTCCACCATCCTGAGCAACTGCAAGGCCGAGGGTGTGGACCTGGTGGTGCCCATCGCAACCTCCACTGCCCAGTCCGCCAAGGCCGTCTTTGACGGGGACGGCACCCCCATCGTCTTTGCCGCCGTCTCTGATCCCGCGGCCGCCGGCCTCACCGGGGACGACTGCCAGTACATCACCGGCGTATCCAACAACATTCCTGCCGCCGAGATCGTCAAGCTGATCTTCAACTTCCAGCCAGACTGCCGGAAGATCGGTTTCCTCTATACCTCCAGCGAGGCCAACTCCGTCTCCACCATCAACGCCGCCAAGGTCTACTGCGATCAGGAGGGTATCGCCTACGAGGAGGTCTCCATCGCCAACCTGTCCGAACTCCAGACCGCTGCAGAGACCCTGATCTCCCGGGGGGTGGACGCCCTGTACACCGGCAACGACAACTCCATCGCCTCCGCCATGGCCACCTACACCGACGTGGCCTACGCCGCCGGTATCCCCGTCTACTGCGGTGCCGACTCCATGGTGGCTGACGGCGGCTTCGCCACCATCGGCGTCAACTACGTCCAGCTGGGTGAGCAGGTGGCCGACATGGTGCTGAAGATCCTGGATGGCGCCGCCCCCGCTGACCTGCCCTATGAGACTTTGAGCGACTACGCCAAGTTCGTCAACCTCCAGGCCGCCGGCCGCTTCGGGGCCGACTTCCCCGACAGTGCCTACATGGACTACGACGTCCTGGTGGAGGCCGACGGCACCAGCCACTTCGGTACCTGAGGATACATTATAATAATAGGTCCGGCGGGAGCTTCCCGCCGGACCCCGCTCGTTTGACAAAGGAGGCGCCTATGGCCTATTTGAGTATGCTCATCTCCGCCCTGAGCCAGGGAATGCTGTACGCCCCTATGGCTCTGGGGGTGTTCGTCACTTTCCGCATTTTAAAGACCCCGGATCTGACGGTGGACGGCAGTTTCGTTTTCGGAATGACGGTGTGTGCCGCCGTCACCATTGCCGGGCATCCGGTGCTGGCCCTGCTGGCTGGGACGGCGGCGGGGGCGATGGCGGGCTTTTTCACCGCCCTGCTCCAGACCAAGCTGCGCATCGAGCCCATTTTGTCCGGCATCCTGGTGGCGGCGGGACTGTACACCGTGAACTACGCCGTACTGGGAGGACAGTCCAACCTGTACCTCCAGTACGACACGGTGAACTCCGCCGGGGCGGCGGTGAAGGCTGCCAGCCCCACGATCTATAAAAACTTTGCCGCCCTCTTTGCGGGGGCGGAGGGGGTGTTTGCCGACAGCAATGTCCAGGTGCTGCTCCTGACTCTGGCCATCGTGGCGGTCCTGACCGCCGCTCTGGGGGTGTTCTTCTTTACCCGGCCCGGCATGGCCATCCGTGCTACCGGCGACAACGAAGAGATGGTCCGCTCCTCCTCCATCAACGCAGACCTGACCCGCACCGCTGGGGTCATGCTGGCCAACGCCCTGGTGGCCCTGGCTGGGGCCCTGCTGTGCCAGCAGCAGCGGTACGCCGACCTGAACTGCGGCAGCAGTATGCTGGTCATGGGACTGGCCTCCGTCATTATCGGCCAGGTCCTCTTTGGGGACCGGGGAATGGTGGGAGGCCTGGTGTCCGCCGTGGGGGGCTCCCTCCTCTACCGGATCATCATCCAGGCGGCCTACCAGGTGGATATGCCCAGCTACGCTGTCAAACTGCTGTCCACCCTCATCGTGGTGGCGGCACTGGCAGTCCCTCTGGTCCGCCAGAAGCTGCCCAGACGCCGGAAGGGAGGGGGCGCGCAATGAGCGGAAGTTCGTTATCCGTACAGGGCCTGACCAAACGGTTCGAGGCGGGCACCGTCAATGAGAAGCTGGCCCTGGACCACCTGGACCTGGAGGTCTCCGCCGGCCAGTTCGTCACTGTTCTGGGCTCCAACGGCTCGGGCAAGTCCACCCTGTTCAACACCATCCTGGGACGGATCCTTCCTGACAGCGGCAGTATCCTTCTGGGAGAGGAGGATATCACCCGGCAGAAGGACTACCGGCGGGCCCTGAACATGAGCTGCCTGTACCAGAACCCCCTCCGGGGCACTGCACCCACCATGACCCTGGAGGAGAACCTGGCCCTGGCCTACACCCGGAAAGCGTCCAAGAGCTTTTTCGCCGTCAACCGGCGGGACAACGCCTACTTCCGGGACCTGCTGGCTACCTTGAATATGGGGCTGGAGGACCGGATGAAGACCAAGATGGGTCTGCTGTCCGGCGGCCAGCGCCAGGCGGCCTCCCTTCTCATGGCCACGGTGGCCCAGCCCAAACTCCTGCTGCTGGATGAGCATACTGCCGCTCTGGACCCGGGCGCGGCGGAGAAGGTAATGGAAGTCACCGAGGAGATCGTCATCCGGAACCAGATCACTACCCTGATGATCACCCACGACATGGACTACGCCCTCAGTGTGGGCAGCCGCACCATTATGCTGGATATGGGCCGGGTGGTGCTGGACCTGTCCGGGGAAGAGCGGGAAAACATGACTCCCGGAGCTCTGGCTGAGCTGTTTTACGCAAGGAGCCGCAGGAAGAGAAACGGTTGATGTATCATCACAATTTAGAGGCGAAGGACGGCGGGAACGCCGTCCTTTGTTTCTGAAAAAAGAGGGAAACAATATTCACAAAACATTCACATGATTCCGATTGACAGAGTAGGACAGCGCAGGTATAATTTGTGACAGATTGTCATAATGACAAAATGTCACATTGGGGGGATCACATGCCGACCAGTACCTTTTTTCGATTACCGGAGGAAAAACGGGAGCGGCTGATGGACGCCGCCTGGGCGGAATTTACCAGCACCAGCTTTACCGATGCCTCCATCAACCGGATCATCCACGGTGCCCGCATCCCGCGGGGCAGTTTTTATCAGTATTTTCAGGACAAGGAGGATCTGTTCTGGCATTTGCTGGGCGAGATCCGGCAGTATTTTTTCGGCGTCTTTGAGGAAGTCCTCAGAGAGACCCGGGGGGATCTGTTTCCCTTTCCCGTCCATGTCTTTGACCGGTTCATGGACCCGACCGGAAGCACGGACCCTATTTTACAACGCTGTATCCAGATCATGCAGCTCAATCCCGGATTTGATTTTCGGAATCTCCTGTTTCGCGGAGGGGAGCTGATGACGGCGCCTCTGCTGGAGATGGTGGATCTGTCCGGATTTCGAAGAAAGGACCCGGCCTTTGTCAACCATATCTGTATACTGCTGGTAGCTGCCCTGGCCTACGCGGTCATGGAGACCACCCAGGATCCGGAACAGTGGAAGCGGCAGCGGGAGATATTGGAGGAGCGGATCGAGATCGTCAAGTGGGGCGGCCTGTTCCCGGAGGGGAAAGGCGGACCCGCGGAGCAAGGAGGACATACATGTTGAATCGAAAAATGACAGCCATTCTTCTGGCGGCGGCGGTGGCTCTGACCCTGTGCGGGGTGTCCGTGTTCGCGGCGGACCCTGTCAAAGAGGACGGCTCCGCCCCGGCCGAAGATCAGAGCGCCGTCCAGACGGATACGGCGGAGTCCGCCGTATCCCAGGATATCCCCCGGGAGGACGGGGATGCAGTCCCCGAGGAGGGCGGAGAGACCCAGCAGGGGGCGTCCCAAGGCGACGCCTCCGGAGCGCAGTCTGAGGGAGAGACCCCAGAGGAGCCCGAGCCCACCCCCGACCCGGCGGGCACCATCAGCTTTGACAACCTGGACCGGCGGGTCCGGGCGGGGAATCTGAACAGTCTGTTCCTCCAGGAAAACATCTCCATCATTGAGGTCATCGACTATGATAAGCTGAAGGAGGACCTGCGGAAGGGTCTCAACGACGTGGCCAACGCCCACTGGGAGCTCACCACCGGCAGCCCCCAGATCAGCACGGGCATCCCCGGCATGGAGGGGCTGGACGCCGCCCTCCAGAGCATCGCCGCCATGTCCACCTCCACCGCCGCCCAGTCTCTCCAGGCCCAGTACGATACCCTGCGAGAGAAGTTTGACGACTTAAAGGAAGGTAAGCTCCAAGCGGAGGCTGCCGACCAGGTCCGGCAGCTGCGGGACGCCCAGGACAGTATCGTCATGGTAGCGGAGGGAATGTACATCCAGCTCAGCGAGCTGAGAGCCGCCGACGAGGCTCTGGAGCGCTCGCTGAACGCCCTGGACCGGCAGATTGTGGAGCTGGAGCTGCGCTACAAGCTGGGACAGATCTCCGCCATGCAGCTTCAGCAGGCCAAGGCGGGCCGCACCACTCTGGTCAGCAAGCGGGAGACGCTGTCTATGTCCGCCCAGACCCTGGCCATGAATCTGGAGGCCATGGTAGGAGCCGATCTCACCGGGACGGTCCAGTTGACCGCCCTGCCCACGGTGTCCGCCCAGGAACTGGAGGCCATGAATCTGGAGAACGATCTGGCCGCCGCAAAGGAAGCCAGCTTTGAGCTCTACGATGCCCGAAAGACCCTGGATGACGCCCAGGAGGACTTCAAGGACGCGGGTAAAGAGTACAATTACAACGAGAAAAAGTATGAGTATCTCCAGGCCCAGCATACCTGGCAGGGCGCCCAGTATACTTATCAGAGCGCCGTCCAGACCTTTGAACTGAAATTCCGCGCCCTGTACGCCCAGGTCAAGGACTATGCCCAGGCGCTGACCGCCGCCCAGACCGCGCTGGCCGTGGAGCAGGACAACTATGGGGTGGATCAACTGAAATATGAGCAGGGCACAATCTCCAAAAATGCCCTGCTCACCGCCGAGGACGATCTGAATACTGCACGGGACACGGTGGCGACTGCTGAGCGCAACCTGTTTTCCGCCTACAACGATTACTGCTGGGCCGTAGACCACGGCATCCTGAACTAATTGGAGGACCTGCATATTATGTCACAGAAACGAATTTTATCCCTCACCCTGGCGGCGGCCCTGATGCTGTCTCTCAGTGCCTGCGGAGGAGAGGAATCTTCCACTTCCGGCAGTCAGGAAGAGACCGCCGGCGTGGCGGTCCAGGTGAAGGAGGTGACCGCCGGCGACATCTCCACCGAAAACAAGGTGTCCGGCAAGGTGGTGGCTGACAACGAGCATACTGTTATGGTGGCCACCAGCGCCAAGTGTACCGCCGTCTATGTGGAGGCGGGCGATGTGGTCCAGGCCGGAGACAAGATCTGTACCCTGGACCTGGCCAGCACCCTGGCCAGTTACAACGCCGCCAACATCAGCTACTCCTCCGCTGTCCAGAGCTACCAGGACCAGAAGGCCATCTTCGATAAGCAGATCCAGCTGGCCCAGGACAACGTGAACAACCTCAAGCAGCTTTTCGAGATCGGCGCCGCCTCCCAGCTGGAGATCGACCAGGCGGAGCTGTCCCTCCAGCAGGCCCAGGCCGGCCGGGACTCCACCCTGGCCCAGCTGGAGGCTGGGATGCAGAGCTATAAGTCCAATGTGGAGCAGCTGGCCGCTGTCCTGGAGAACGTGGATGCGGGAGGCAACGTGATCGCCCCCGCCTCTGGCACCCTGGTCTCCCTGTCCGCGGTGGAGAACGGTTTCGTCTCCCCCTCCATGCCCGTGGCCGTCATCGATGGAGTGGACCAGATGAAGGTCCAGGTCTCCGTGTCTGAGGCCCTGGTGCCCAAGCTTGCCATCGGGGACGAGGCGGATGTGTCCGTTAGCGCTGTGGAAGCTTCCTTCGTGGGCACCATCCGCTCGGTGGAGCAGGCCGCCAACATGCAGACCAAGCTGTATACCGTGACCCTCTCCGTCCCCGCCGAGGTGGGCGGACTGATGGCTGGTATGTTCGCCGACGTGACCTTCCGTACCGATACCTCTGCCAACACCATCGTGGTGCCCACCGAGGCCATCCTCACCAGCGGCGACGTCCAGTATGTCTATGTGGTGGAGGACGGTGTGGCCCGGTATGTGGAAGTGACCACCGGCCTGACCGGAACCGGCGTGACCGAGGTGCTCACCGGACTGACTCCGGGTCAGCAGCTGGTGACAGTGGGCCAGTCCTATCTGGCCGACGGCGATCCGGTACGGGTCGTCTCCGGGGAGGGCTGAGCCTAAGTGAGTATCTCCAAATTCTGTATCAAGCACAAGGTCACCACCCTGATGGCGGTCATTATGGTCAGCATCTTCGGCGTGGTTTTCACCACCCAGCTCCAGCTGGCCCTTCTGCCCGACATGGAGGCCCCGGCGGCCATTGTCCTTTGCTATTACAACGGCGCAAGCCCCAGCGATATGGAGGAGCTGGTCACCCGCCCCCTGGAGTCTGCGGTCATGTCGGTGTCCGGCGTGGAGTCGGTAAGCTCCACTTCCTCCGACGGCGTGACCCAGGTCCAAATCACCTATGTGGGGGGCACCAACCTGGACATCGCCGCCACCAAGCTGCGGGAGAAGTTTGACATGCTCTCCCTGCCCGACGGGGCCATGGACCCCATCATTGTCAACATGAACATCGGGGACCTGATGCCCTCGGCCATGGTGGCTCTGATGGGTGAGGATCTGGCCGACATCCAGACCCTGGCGGAGGAGACGGTGATCCCCGCCCTGGAGCGCGTCGACGGCGTGGCCCAGGTCACCATCGCCGGCGGCGTGGAGCAGCAGATCGTCGTGGAGGTGGATCCCACCCGGGCCGCCGGGTATGGCCTGTCCAACTCCTACATCGCCCAGTTCCTGTCGGCGGAGAACCTGCTCTACCCCGGCGGCGAGCTGCAGAACGGCTCCCAGACCCTTACCGTCACCACCGACGCCAAGTTTGAGTCGGTCCAGGATGTGGCCAATATGATCCTGGCCCTGCCCACCGGCGGCACGGTCCGCCTGTCCGAGGTGGCTAACGTGCGGCTGGAGAACGAAGAGTCGGACACCATCGCCAAGATGGACGGCACCAACTGTGTGATTCTCCAGGTGTCCAAGCAGTCGGGGGCCAACGAGGTGGCCACCGCCAACGCGGTGGCGGACACCATGGAGCAGCTGCGGCAGAAGAACAACTCGGTGGTCTATTCCATCCCCTACCTGGCTTCGGACTATATCAATCTGGCGGTGAACGCCGCCCTTCAAAACATCGTCCTGGGCGTCATTCTGGCCGCCATCGTGGTATTCCTGTTTCTGCGCCGCCTGGGCGCCACCGCCACCATCGCCGTCTCCATGCCCGTGTGTATCCTGACGGTGTTCGTGCTGATGAATGTCTTTGACCTGACCCTGAACATGATGTCTCTGGGCGGCGTGGCCATGGGCGTGGGCATGATCGTGGACAACTCCATCGTGGTGCTGGAAAACATCTACCGCTACGCAGGCGACGGCTGTGACCGCATGACCGCCTGTGTGGAGGGCACGAAGGAAGTGACATTGTCCCTCACCGCCTCCACCCTGACCACCGTGGCGGTGTTCCTGCCCCTGGGGCTGTCCGGCGGCATCGCGGGGATGCTGTTTGACGATTTCTGTCTGACCATCTCTTTCCTGATCCTGTCCTCTCTTATCATTGCCATTACTCTGGTGCCCCTGCTGTGCTACTTCCTGCTGGACGAAGAGAAGGTGCGCCGGCAGAAGCTGAAGAGGGCGGCTGGCAAGCAGGAGCAGGGCAGCCTCCTCGACCGGATGTTGAATGGCTACCGGAAGGTGCTGAATTTCCTGATTCACCATCTCTGGGTGGGCATTGGGGCGTCGGTGGCGCTGGTGGCCCTGTTTACCGTGGCCTGCCTGTCCACCAAGTCGGTGCTGCTGCCTGAGATGGATATGGGCATGATCTCCATCACCGTCAGCACGCCCATCGGCTCGGAGGTGGAGCAGACCGCCGCCATTGCCGATCAGATCGCGGCGGTGGCCCAGGAACAGGTCCCGGAGCTCCACGACCTGTACTACACCGCCCAGTCCGAGTCCGCCTCAGTGGCGCTGAACCTGGTGGACAAGAGCGAGCGGACCCGGTCCAGCGAACAGGTGGCCAATGACCTGCGGGACAAGCTGCGGGACATTGCCGGGGCGGAGATCACCATCGTCTCCACCGATATGACCGCCATGCTCAGCGGCTCGGACATCAGCGTGGATATTACCGGGACCGATTACGAAACCCTGTCCATGATCGCCAATGACCTGAAGGACCAGATCGCCCAGCTGCCCGACGCGGTGGATGTGAGCACCTCTCTGGCCACGCAGGTGCCCCAGGTCAAGGTGACCATGAAACGGGAGGCGGCTGCCCAGTACGGCCTCACCGCCGCCTCCGTGGGCTCCGCCGTCCGGTCGGAGCTGACCGGCACCACGGCTACCACCGTCACCATTGACAACAAAGAACTGGACGTGGTGATCCGGGGCGACGGGGTAGCCGCCGCCAATCTGGATGCCTTGCGCTCCATGCCCATCACCACCGCCTTCGGGGGTACCGTGCCCCTGTCCTCGGTGGCCAATGTGGACGTGGTGATGGCCCCCCAGACTATCACCCGTGTGGACCAGTCCCGCCAGGTGTCCGTCACCGGCGACACCATCAGCGGAGACGTCACCGCCATGACCCGGGAGATCAACAAGATCCTGGACAACTACACCCTGCCCGAGGGCTACACGGCCCAAATCTCCGGCGCCTACACCGATATGATGGAGAGCTTCGGGGATCTGCTGCTGGCACTGATCGTGGCTTTGGGTCTGGTGTATTTCGTGCTGGCCTCCCAGTTTGAGTCCTTCCTCATGCCGGTCATCGTCATGATGATCCTGCCGGTGGCCTTTACCGGCGCCCTGTTTGCCCTGCCCCTTACCGGCCGGGACCTGTCCATAATCTCCCTGGTGGCCCTCATTATGCTGGCCGGCACGGTGGTCAACGCCTCCATCATCCTGGTGGACTATATCCGCCAGCGCCGGGAGCGGGGCGAGAGCCGGGAGGAGGCCATCCTCCACGCCTGTCCCCTCCGTGTCCGCCCGGTGCTGATGACCACCCTGACCACCATCCTGGCCCTGGTGCCCATGGCCATGGGCATGGCCGAGGGAGCCGCCGAGATGATGAGCGACATGAGCATCACGATGATCTCGGGCATGGTCATTTCCACCGTCATTACCCTGATCTTCACCCCAGTGTACTACTCCGTCATCGACAACATCAGCCATATCTTCCGCCGGAAGGGGAAGAAGAGCTCCGCTCCCGCCGGACTCTGATTCCGACCGCCCAAAGAAATACAAAAGCGCCCCTCTTGCTGATGCAGGAGGGGCGCTTTTATCCAAATGTATGCTTTGTTGGAGGGCTTGTATCAGTGGCGGAACCAGCCGGTGACGGTGTTCCAGATGTCCCGGAACATGTCTGCGATCCGGGTCCAGACGGTGCCGTTGTCCTTCTGGGCCGCGGGCAGCTGCTCGGCTTCGGGTTCCGGGGCCTTGATCTCCTGGCTGCGCATAATGTACTGGATGCTGGCGGTGCCCTCGTTCCGGCTGTCAGTGAGGGAGACGGGCTGGGCGCCGGCGTCCATGAGAAGCAGGTTGTTTTCCCCGCCGGTGTGGCTGTTCCACTCGTCCTGGATCAAAGCGTCGATGGTGTCCTTGGCGTTCCGGATGGTGCTGGTCTGGCTCAGCCCCTTGGTGGATTGGCGCAGGGCGGCGGACAGGCCGGCCAGGGCTTGCTTGGTGCCCGCGTCCAGCTCCTGACCGCTCTGCTTGGCCAGCGCCTCGGTGGCTTTGGCGGCGTCCACCAGGGCGGTAATGCCGGTAGAGGCGGAGTCGGCGAAGGCCTTGGCGTCCTCCAGAGCCTGCTGGGCCTGGGGCTCATAGGTGTTTAAAAGATCGGTGAGGGACTGGGTCTGGTCCAGAGCGGTGTCCAGATTGGCGCTGACACGGATGGCCAGGTCGCCGGCGGAGTTCAGGGTGCCGGTCAGACCGGAGAGGGAGCCGCTGTGGTCCTCCAGCGTGTCGAAGGTGTCCTCCAGCAGACGGGACAGGTCCTCCAGATCGCCGCTGAGGTTCCTGCTGCCCAGAGCGGCGCACAGGCCGGACAGGGCGGAGGTCATCTCGTTGCCGGCGCTCACCGCCTTCTTCAGCTGGTTTACACTGACGTCATGTTTCTGCAGAGCGTTCTCCACCTTTTCCAGCTGCTCCAGCTGGCCTTCAAAGTCGGGAGTCTGGGAGGCCATGGAGTAGAGCTCATCCGCTTCCCGGGCCTGCTCTGCCGCAGCCTGTCCGGTAGGGGTGGCCAAAAACTCTTCCATAGTGACGGGGGCTCCGCCGGCCCCTGTCACCGCGGCGTTATACTGCTGGAGGGCGCCAGCCAGGATGTACTCCTGGAAGGTCATTCCCTCCAGTCCGGCGGCCTCGTACTGGTCGTGGAGGGCCTGGACCTGGGGCCACTGGCTCTTGATGTAGCTGAGACTTTTGCCCTGGATGGTGATGGAACTGCCGTCGCTGTCGTCCAGCAGGGCCAGCTGCCGGTCCAGGTCGCTGAGCTGGGACTGGAGCTGGGACAGGCTGCCGTTCAGATGGTCCACACTGGTCCCCAGCTTGGTAAAGTCGCTCTTCAGCGCCTTGGCGGACTGGCGGGCCCGGGCCAGGGTGCCGTTGTCCTCCAGGTCGTCCAGCAGCTCCTGGAGCTCGTCCAGGTCGGATTGGAGGTCTTTGATGAGTTTCCGGGTGTTTTCCACCTCGGGCTTCAGAGCCTGAACGTTGCCGTTCATCTCGTTCAGCAGAGCGGCGGCGTCGGCGATAGCCTGCTGGGCGGTGGCCAGGTGGCTGGCCGCGGGCTGGATGGAGTCCACCAGGGGACCGGCGGCGTCCAGCGCGATGTCCAGACTGTCATAGACCTTGTCCTTGCCGCCGGAGATGGTGCCCCGGGCCTGGTTCAGCTGGTCCAGTCCGTTGGCGGTGGCGTTGAGGGAACCGCTCATGCCATCCAGAGAGCTGAGAATTACGTCCATGCTGTCCTGAATGGCCTCATAGGAGTCCTCTGTCTTCTCCATTGCCTCCCGCAGGTCGGCAATTTGGTCCAGCTGCTGCAGGGTGGCGGGGACGGCCAGGAAGATCATGCCGTTATAGGAGAAGTCCTCGGCGCCCACCCGGATGGTGAAGTGCTGCTCCTCCCCGGGCATCACCATGTACAGCACGCAGTACAGGTTGCCCACCAGCTGGACCTGGGCCCCCTGGGCCTCCAGGGACAGGATGTCGTCCCCGTTGAACATGGACATGGCGGTGAGGACCAGGTTGTTCCGGCTGTACTCGGAGGCGGCGGGATTGGGCACCGCGTCCAGGGTGATCTCCACCAGACCGGTCTGGCCCGCCAGCTCTTCCGCCGGGGTGGGCACCCCGTTCAGGGTGTAGGACAGGGACAGCTTCCAGGGAAACTCATCCAGGGGCTGCGTGGTTTTGCCCTCGAAGTAGAAGCGGCTGGGGGCGTCCTCTCCCAATTGAAAGGTGACGGTGCCGTCCCCCAGAGTGGGAAGCCGGTCGTCGGTGAGGTTGGTCACCTGGTCGTAGACGCCGTAATCGGTAATGGTGTCGTTCCCGTAGGTCTTGTAGCTCTTGACCACGCTGCTGTCCAGCACGCCGCCGTAGTAGTCCAGAGTGGCGTAGTAGGTCTCGTCGTGGGCGGCGGCGATCCGGGGCGCTTCGGCAAAGGCAGGGGTGATCAGTCCGGCGGTGAGGATCAGGGCCAGAGACAGGGGCAGCCCCCGCCGGATGAATTTGCAGTGACGTTTCATAGTGTGCGGCTCCTTTCAGCAAATGGGATCGGCGGGAAGGCTCTCTTCCGCCGGAACAGGTTCGGCCGTGCCCTCCCCGGAGACGGGCAGGGGTTCTCTCTGCCGGTGGGGCAGGCCGGGACGGCCCGGTTTTCTCGGCTTGGGGGCCTTGGGGGTCCGCCAGTGGAGGGTGGTCTTGGCGATAATAGGCTCAAAGACCACCAGTACCGAGGGGAGAATGAACATACATACCAGGGCGGAGATGATGGCGCCCCGGGCCAGCATCAGGCAGATGCCGCTGATCAGGTCCATGGTGGAGATCAGCGCCACGCCCAACGTGGAGCAGAAAAAGACCAGTGCGCTGGTAAGGATGGACACGTCGGCGGCGGATGCGGCGGACCGGATGGCCTGCTTCCGGTCCCTGCCCTTCTGGATCTCCTCCTGGAAGCGGGTGGTCATCAGAATGGCATAGTCCACCGTGGCTCCCAGCTGGATGCAGCCGATGACGGTAGGGGCGATGAAGGGGATCTCCGCGCCGGTGAAGTAGGGGATGCCCTGATTAATGAAGATGGCCAGCTCGATGGTTGCCACCAGCAAAATGGGGATGGAGAGAGAACGAAAGGCGATGGCCACCAGGATCAGGATGGCGATGATGGACAGGTAGCTGGTGACCTGGAAGTCCACCGCCGAGGTGGAGATCAGATCGGCGGTCATGGCGGCCTCGCCGGTGATGTAGGCCCCCGGGTCGTATTCCTTGACCAGTCGGTTCAGCTCATCCAGCTGCTGTGCCACCTGGTCCGAGGCGGTGACGTACTCGGAGTTGACCATCATCATCTGATAGCCGCCCTGCTTGCACAGGTCCTTGATCTCCTGGGGGATGAAAAAGTCGGGAATGGTACCGGGGACCAGCTTGTCATAGGCAATCACGCTGGTGATGCCGGGGACCTGGTCAATGGCCTCCTCCAGCTCCCGCATGTCCGCCCGGTCCAGACCGTCCTGAAGGATGATGAAATGGGAGGACGCCATGTTGAACTGGTCCTTCAGCTTGTTGGTGGACACGATGGAGGGCATATCCTGGGGTAGGGATTCATCCAGCTTGTAGTAGACCTGGGTGTGGTTGTTGGAGTATACCGCCGGGATGAACAGAAGAAGGAACAGCACCACAAAGAAGTGCCGGTGCCGGATAATGAACCCGTTGAGCCGGTCCATATTCGGATTGAGGCAGGGGTGGCGGTGCTTTTGGATGGGGCCGTCCATCACCAGCAGGATGGAGGGCAGCACCAGGACCACGGTGACGATGCCCAGTACCACGCCCTTGGCCATGACGATGCCGATGTCCCGGCCCAGGGTCAGCCGCATGAAGCACAGGGCCAAAAAGCCGGCAATGGTGGTCATGGAGCTGCCGGACAGGGAGCGGAAGGCGGAGACGATGGCGGTGGCCATGGCGTCCCGCCGGTCCTCATAGTGGGGAAGCTCCTCCAGGTAGCGGTCATAGAGGAAAATGGAGTAGTCCATGGTGACGCCCAGCTGGAGCACCGCGGCGATGGCCTGGGTAATGAAGGAGATCTCACCCAGGAAAATGTTGGTTCCGAAGTTGTAGAGGATGGCCAGACCTATGCTGAGCATCAAAGCCACGGGCAGCAGCCAGGAGTCCATGGTGACGCACATGGCGGCCACGGACAGAACGGCGGCCATCAGCACATACAGGGGCATCTCCTTGGAGATCAGATCCTTGGTGTCTTTGGTGAAGACGGAGAAACCGGCCAGAAAGCAGTTCTTGTTGCACAGGTTTCGCACCTGCTGGATGGCTTTCATGGTGGCCTCGGAGGCGCCGGGCTGATCGTATTGGACGATCATCATGGTGGCGTCGCCGGAGAAGAAGATGTCCCGCAGGTCCTGGGGGATCATCTCGGTGGGGAGCTGAATACCCACCATGCTGGAGACCCAGACCACATTGCTGACGCCGGGGACCTCCTCCACCTGCTGCTGAAGCTGGTGGGTGTATTCGGGAGGCATACCCTCCACGATGAGCATGGTGGTGGCGGCCATCCGGAAGGGGTCCTCCAGAAGAGCCTCGCCCCGGGCCGAATCCAGGTCCTGGGGCAGATAGGACAGAATGTCGTAGTTGATCCGGGTGAAGGCCGCCCCCAGAATGCTGGGGATCAGCATTAGCACGGCGATCAGAATGACCAGCTTTGGCCTCCGGGTCAGCTTTTGAGCGATTTTTTCAAGCAAGTGGGCCACCCTCTCTGTTGGATTGAAATGAAGATTTTTTTCTCGGTCCGCATTTTATGATTCCGACGGGGCAAAGTCAACGGATCGGGCCCATTTCTAATAATCCTTAATAAATGGACGGGCTTAATAATTCTTCATGATTCAACCGGCCGCTTCATGATATAATAGCCCCGGATCAAGACGTTTTACCAAGGATATTATGAGGAGGCGAGCCATATGAAGGAACGGATCCTGGCGGTGGACGACGACGCGTCCATCCTGGAGCTGGTGTCCGATGTGCTCAGCGAGGAGAATATGGAGGTGCGGACGGCCTCCTCAGGAGAGGAGGCTCTGGCGCTGCTGGAGGATGAGACCTTCGATCTGGTGCTGCTGGATATTATGATGAAGGGAATCAGCGGTCTGGAGGTGTGCCGCCGGGTCCGGGACCGGGTGAATTGCCCCATTTTGTTCCTCAGCGCCAAGGACAATGTGAAAGACATTGTCAGGGGGCTGGGCCTGGGGGCCGACGACTATATGACCAAGCCCTTCGCCCTGGAGGAGCTGGTGGCCCGGGTCCGGGCCCACCTGCGGGCCCAGAACCGGAACCGGACGCCCCGGGAGCGGGAGCGGCAGGCGGCCATCCAGATCGGACAGATCCGGCTGGACCCGGAGGAACGGACGGTGACCAAGGACGGTGTGCCGGTGGAGCTGTCCACCCGGGAATTTGACCTGCTGGCCTGCCTGATGAACAACGCAGGCCAGACCCTGTCCAAAGAGCAGCTCTTCCACAGCGTGTGGGAGACCGATTACGGCGACGTGGGCACCGTGGCCATCAACATCAAAAAGCTGCGGACCAAGATCGACCCGGAGTGGGAGTATATCAAGACGATCTGGGGCTCCGGCTACCGATTTGTGACCAAGAGCGGGTATACCGAGCAGGCGGGAGGAGCGGCCAATGGGGGCTGAAAAGAGAAAGTGGCGTGTCCCGGGGGCGGGCTGGCTCAGCGCCAAGCTGTCCCGAAAAATGATTGCCATCCTGCTGGCGGCGGCAATTCTGGGCTGGCTGCTGTCCTTTTTCTGGTTTCTCACCTACCTGCGGGCCTATGTGGGGGAGCGCTATGACCAGGCCGTGGAGGAGACCCGGCAGCAGACCCGGCAGGTGGCCGCCTTCCTGGAGGAGAGCGGGGGCGACTACGCCGGGCTGGAGGAATACTTGGCTGCCAGAGGACTGGGCTGCGGTGTGCAGGACGGCAGGGGGGAGGTCCTGTTCCAGTTCATGCCCGGCATCTGGACGGATGTCCAGCTCACCGTGTCCGACGGCGCGGCAGTACACCTGCCCTCGGGAGAGACCCTGCTGGTCCGGGTGGAGAGCGCCCCCCTGAGCCGCCGGGATCTGAGTGACCTGGTGATCCGGAAGGCTTTTGAGGGGCTGATCCTGTTCAACCTGGGCCTGTTCCTGTTGGCGGGGGTCCTGCTCTACCTGCTGATCGTCTCCCCAATCATCGGACTGCGCCGGACCATGCGGGAGTATTCGGAAAAGGGCACCCTGCCCCCCCGCAGCGTCCGGAAGGACGAGGTGGGCAAGCTCCAAAACACCTTTGCCGACCTGACCGGCGTGCTCCGGGCCAAGGAGCAGTCGGAGCGGCGGCTCATCGCCTCCATCTCCCACGACATCAAGACCCCGCTGACCTCGGTGCTGGGCTACTCCGAGCGGCTGCTGTCCGTCCGGCTCAGCCCGGAGAAGCAGGCGCAGTACCTCCGCAGCATTCACGACAAGGGGGTGGCCATCAAGTCCATTGTGGATGAATTTGACGACTACCTGGACGCGGGCCTCCGGGACGAGGCCCCCATGGAGCTGATTACCGCCCAGGCGCTGTGCGACAGTCTGCTGCGGGAGTACCGGGATGAGCTGGAGGACGCCGGCGTGGAGCTGACGGTGAGTTGCACCTGCCCCCAGGCGGAGCTGATCTGCAATTCCGCCCATATGAAGCGGTATTTCGGCAATCTGATCGGAAACAGTATCCAGCACAGCGGAGCCCGGGCGCTGAAGCTGGAGGTGCTGTGCCGCCGGGAGGGACAAGAACTGATCCTGGAGTTCTGCGATAACGGCGCCGGCGTGCCCCAGGAGCTGATCCAACAGATCTTTGAGCCCCTGTATACCTCGGACCGGGGGCGGAAGGTGTCCGGCCTGGGACTGTCCATTTGCCGCAGCATCATCCGGGCCCACGGAGGCGCCGTGTCGGCGGAGAACCGGCCCCAGGGCGGACTGCTGGTGCGGGCGGTGCTGCCCTGCGCCGGGCCCCGGTGATGGAAAGAAAGGACAAAAAACGGCCCCGGGCTTCAAGCAAGAAGTCCGGGGCCGTTTCTTTACAGGTACAGGGCCACGCAGGTATAGGTCACGCCGTTCTCGTTCAGCTGGTAGGCCGGATCCTGGGCGTTGTACCATGACAACGTGTTGCCGGACCAGGAGAAGGGGATCATGTCGTAGCCGTCGCTGTTGACGAATCCAGACGCGGCTGTTCCGGGAAAGATGGCCGAATCCGGTCCGGAGACAAACACCGCTTTGGGGCGGGCGGGGAAGGTGACGCTGTTTTTGTTGTTGCTCCCGTATTTTCCAGTACCCACATAGGTACTCGCCTTCACCCGGTCGGTGAGCGTCTGGATCTGGCTGGGCAGAGTCTCCAGGGACTGGACCCGGGCCGTCAGACTCTGGACGTTGTCGGGAAGGGTCTCCAGAGCCTGAACCCGGCCGGACAGCTCCTGCAGGCCGTTGGACAGGGTCTGGATCTCGCCGGACATGGTCTGAACATTGCTGTTCAGCGTCTGGATGCCGTCCGCCAGAGCCAGCAGGGCCGCTTCGAGTTTGGTGTTGTCCTGGTTGAAGTCGGTGCGGAGCACCGTGTCCGAGCTGAGCCATTGGTTCAGCCCGTATTGGGGCGTGTGGTTGCTTGCCATTGTGTATCTCCTCCATCATGCTTATTTATAAAGGGCGGAAGGGGCGCAAATGCCTCTCTACTTATGGGAAAAACGGGGGGAGGGTTGTATGACGGCGTACACGGAACGGCGGTTTTTGAAACACCAACAGCCGGCTGCGGGACGAAGGGGCCAAAGTGTAAACAATTTTTGAATCTGCGTCATAAGTTCTTGACTTTCTTGCGGCGGGTGTTACAATAATCAACGCATTAATCGTTAATGGGTTAATTATTTTGCAGGGAGGCATGATCCGGATGGTATCCTCACACGAGATGGAGCTGTTGGCCCGTCAGATCAACCAGGCCCACCGGACCGCGGTCCAGGAGGAACTGGCCGCCGCCGGGCTGAGCGAGGTGGGGCACCCCATGCTGCTGACCATCCTGGAGAGCTCCGGAAAAGGCGAGCCCGGCTGTCAGTGCCACGCCCAGCGGGAGCTGGCGGAGTTGCTGCATATCTCGCCGGCCGCGGTGGCAAACTCGCTGAAATCTCTGGAGCGGGGCGGCTATATCCACCGCCAGCCCAGCACGGGAGACGCCCGGCGCAATCTGGTGCTCCTGACGGACAAGGGGGCGGCGGCGGTGAAGGACTGCTACCGGGCCTTTGAACGGGTGAGCGGCCGGATGCTGGAGGGCTTTTCCGAGGAAGAGCGGGAACAGCTGCTGGCCTTCCGACGGCGGATGCTGAAAAACCTGAGCAAACAAGACCACCATTCTAACGAACAGGAGGGCTGAACCGTTGCTTTCATTGTTTCTTACCCACCTCCAGGGCTATAAAAAGGACGCCGTCAAGGCGCCGATCCTGATTATCCTGGAGGTCATCTGCGAGCTGCTGCTGCCTCTGGTCATGGCGGAGATCGTGGATGTGGCCATTCCCGCCGGGGACGCGGGATATATCTTCAAGCTGGGGGCGCTGATGCTGGTCCTGGCCGCCGTCTCCATGTTCTGCGGCGTCATGGCCGCCAAATACGCCGCCTTTGCCAGCCAGGGCTTTGGCGGCAAACTGCGCCAGTGCCTGTTTGACAAGGTGCAGGAATTCTCTTTTGCCGACATTGACCGGTTTTCCTCCGCATCCCTCATCACCCGAATGACCAACGATGTCAACGCCATGACCATGATGCTGGCCATGGGCCTGCGGATGCTGGTCCGGGCTCCGGTGATGCTGATTGTCGCCCTGGTCATCTGCTTCCGCCTCAACGCCCGTCTGGCGCTGGTGCTGGTGGTCATCATCCCCCTGATGGTAGCGGCTATCGCTGTTCTGATGAGGATCTGTACCAGACTGTTTGAGGTCATGCAGAAGAAAATCGACGGTCTGAACAACACCCTCCAGGAGAATCTAGTTGCCATCCGGGTGGTCAAGGCCTTCGTCCGGGAGAACCATGAGCGGGGCAAGTTTAAAAAGGCCAACGATGAGCTGATGGAGGCCGGTCTGAACGTGGGAATGCGGATCGTGGCCATCATGCCCATCATGATGCTGGCGATGAACGGCGCCGTGGTATCGGTGCTCTACCTGGGCGGCAGGATGGTCATGGGAGCCACCTTTGATCTGGGCAGCCTCCAGGCATTTATCTCCTATATCACCCAGATCCTCATGAGCGTGATGATGGTGGCCATGTCCCTGCTCCAGCTGTCCCGGGCCCAGGCCTGCGCCCACCGGATCAACGAGGTGCTGACCGCCCGGCCCTCGGTGGAGGACAAGGAGACCGCCGTCCGTTCCGACCTCCCCGCTCCCCGGGGCGAGGTGGAGTTCCGGGACGTGTCCTTTAAATATGTGGCCACCGGCACCGGGGACGACGTGCTGTCCCACATCAGCTTCACCGTCCGGCCGGGCCAGTTTGTGGCCATCGTGGGAGGTACCGGCACCGGAAAATCCTCCCTGGTCAATCTGATCCCCCGGTTCTATGACGCCACCGGCGGCTGCGTCCTGGTGGACGGGGTGGACGTGCGGGACTACCCTCTGGAGGAACTGCGGGGCCGCATCGGCATGGTGCTGCAAAACAATGTGCTCTTCACCGGGACCATCCGGGAGAACCTGCTCTGGGGCAAGCCCGACGCTACCGAGGAAGAGATCGTTCAGGCCGCCAAGGACGCCCAGGCCTATGACTTTATCATGTCCTTCCCCGACGGATTCGACACTGTCCTGGACCAGGGGGGCACCAACGTCTCCGGCGGCCAGAAGCAGCGGCTGTGCATCGCCCGGGCCATGCTGCGAAAGCCCGCCATTCTGATCCTGGACGACTCCACCTCCGCCGTGGATTCGGCCACCGAGGCGGCCATTCGCCAGTCCTTCGCCAAGAATCTGAAGGACACCACCGTCATTATCATCGCCCAGCGCATCTCGTCGGTGCAGTACGCCGATGAGATCCTGATCCTGGACGACGACCACATCGCCGGCCAGGGTACTCACGAGGAGCTGCTGGCTTCCAATCAGATCTATCAGGAGATCTATCAATCTCAGCAAGAGGGGGTGGGGGAATAATGCCCGGACCCAACCGGCCCCCCCGCGGGGGCTATCAGAAGCCCAAAAACATGGGCAAGACCATCCGCCGTCTGGTGGGCTATCTGACCCGCAGCAAGCTGCCCCTGTTTTTTGTCCTGCTATGCCTGTTCATCTCGGTGTGTACCAACATCGGCGGCTCTTATATGATGCGGGGCATCATCAACAACTTCATCTGGTCGGGCTGCACCGACTTCGCCGGCCTGGGGCTGGCCATCCTGAAGCTGGTGGGCGTCTACCTCATCGGCTGTCTGGCCACCTACGGCCAGTCCGCCACCATGGTCCGGCTGGCCCAGCGTGGAGTCAACCGCCTGCGCAAGGACCTGTTCGACAAACTCCAGCAGCTGCCCCTGAGCTACTTTGACAAGCATCCCCACGGTGAACTGATGAGCCGGTTTACCAACGATGCCGACAACGTCCAGACCGCCTTGGAGCAGAGCGTGGTCTCCCTGCTGTCCAGCTGCCTCATGTTTGTGGGGCTGGTGGTCATGATGGTGACCATCAACTGGAAGCTGTTTCTGGTCACGGCCCTGGTTCTGGCCCTGACCATGTTCCTGTTCAAAAACCTGGGCGGCCGCAGCCGGAAATACTACCAGGCCCAGCAGGCCGCTTTGGGTAAGGTCAACGGCGAGATCCAGGAGATGATCGAGGGCTTGAAGGTGGTCAAGGCCTTCACCCACGAGGAACAGGCCAAAGCCGAATTTAGGCAGCTCAACAACGCCTACCGGGACGCCGCCCAGAGGGCCAACTTCTACTCCACCATGATCATGCCGGTGGCGGGCAATCTGATGAACGTCAGCTACGCCCTTACCGCCGCCTTTGGCGGCCTGCTGGCCGTCCTTCAGGGCTTCGACCTGGGCGGTCTGGTGGTCTATCTGAACTACTCCAAGCAGGTGGGCCAGCCGCTGAACCAGATCTCCCAGCAGATGACCACCCTGCTGTCCGCCCTGGCCGGCGCCGAGCGTATTTTCGATGTGATGGACACCAAGCCCGAGGTGGACGAGGGCTCCGTCACCCTGGTGTCCGCGGAGAAGGACGAGAACGGCTCCCTGTCCATCCACACCGGGGAGGGCCGGTCCCGTACCTGGGCCTGGAAGACGCCCCGGAACAGCGGCATGGCGCTGGTCCCCGTGCTGGTGGGGGAGAAAGAGACCCTCACCGAGCTGGGTCAGGCGGTGCGGGAAGGGGGCGGCCTGAAGCTGCTGCCTCCCCACCAGGACTCCCAGGATGGACTCTGGGTGAAGGTGGCCGGGGACGGCTCCCTCACCGAGGTGACCGACCTGTCTGCTCTGGCTGGCCACGGCTGGGCCTGGAAGTACCCCGGCCCCGACGGAAAGGCTGCCCTGCATCTGATCCGGGGCACCGTCCGCAACGTGCCCGGGGAGGACTACTACCTCACCGAACTGAAGGGCGCTGTCCGGTTCAGCCATGTGGATTTCTCCTATGTCCCGGGCAAGCCCATCCTGAAGGACGTGTCCGTCTACGCCAATCCCGGCCAGAAGATCGCCTTCGTGGGCTCCACCGGGGCGGGCAAGACCACTATCACCAACCTCATCAACCGTTTCTATGAGATCGAGGGGGGCCTCATCACCTACGACGGCATCGACGTGAAGGCCATCTGCAAGGATGATCTGCGCCGGTCCCTGGGAGCGGTGCTCCAGGATACCCACCTGTTCACCGGAACCATTATGGACAACATCCGGTACGGCCGGCTGGACGCCACCGACGAGGAGTGTATCGCTGCCGCCAAGAGCGCCAACGCCCACTCCTTCATCCGCCGCCTGCCCCAGGGCTATGACACCATGGTCACCGGGGACGGGGCCAACCTGTCCCAGGGCCAGCGCCAGCTGCTGGCCATTGCCCGGGCTGCCGTGGCCGATCCCCCGGTGATGATCCTGGACGAGGCCACCTCCTCCATCGACACCCGTACCGAGTCCCTGATCCAGAGGGGCATGGACGCCCTGATGGAGGGGAGAACGGTGTTCGTCATCGCCCACCGGCTGTCCACGGTGCGCAACTCCAACTGCATCGTGGTCATCGAGCACGGGCAGATCGAGGAGAAGGGCGACCACGACCAGCTGCTGGAGAAGCAGGGACGTTACTACCGCCTGTACACCGGACAGTTCCAGCTGTCCTGAAGCAAATAAAAAAGACGCCGGAAAGGGCGGCACTCATAAGACAGTATTAGAAATGTTTTTGGGAAACGGCGTAGCTTGTGGGCTATGCCGTTTCTCCATTTTGCAGGTCATTCAGTAAAGACGCGGGGAGTATTCCCACAAGGTCATAGGAAATGTCAATCTGCTGTTCCCTATGCCCCTTTGATTTATCCGGCGCGTGAACGTACACCGCCTTTACCATGTCATTTAAGACGGCGGGCGTTAATTCGTCCAAGTCAAGATATTTCCGTACTTTGCTGATGAACCTATCAATGTTCTCTGTTTGTTCTTCCTGTTCGTTAATTTCTTCGTTCAATCGCAACAGCTTTTCCCGCAGTTCTTCCTGCTCCTGCTCGTAATCGCCGGAGAGCATTTGAAATCTGCTGTCAGATAGTTTCCCGCCCACGTTGTCCTCGTAAATACGCTTGAATAATCGGTCAAGTTCCGCTATTCGGCGTTCCGCTTGCGTCAGTTGCCGCCGCTTTGCCGCCAGTTCCTTTTTCGCTTCGGCTTTCTGTTTCGCACCCATAGCTTTTCGGAATTGTTCTTCGTGGTTAGCGACACAAGCAATCGTCAATCTCATGTGAGCAAGTACGCCCTGTTCCAAGACAACGGCGCGGATAAAATGAGTAGAGCAAACCTCTTTCCCCTTGAGCCTTGAAGTAGAGCAGACAAAATGGTCTTGCCTTGCTTCAAAATTCTTGCTTGTGCAATAATACAGCTTTTCGCCGCAATCGGCACAGCGCACAATGCCGGAAAACATATTCGTCTTTCCTGTTCTCGTCGGGCGGCGTTTGTTCTTCCGTAATTCCTGCACCCGTTTCCATGTGTCAGCGTCAATGATTGCCTCGTGGGTATTCTCAAACACAAGCCACTTTTCCTCTGGATTGTAACAGGTTTTCTTGCTTTTGTAGGACTGCTTATAAGTCTTGAAATTTACCGTATGCCCTTGATATTCTGGACGCTCCAAAATGTCAGCTATGGTATCGCCCGTCCAGTTATAGGGATTGTCCGGCGATGTGTTCCTCGTTGCCCTGCCTGTCTGCTGAAAATGGATTGTCGGCGTTATGACTTTATCCTCTTTCAGAATACGGGCAATCTGCGACGGTCCGTAACCGTCCAGACAAAGGGCAAATATCCGCTTAACTACTTCGGCGGCTTCTCCGTCCACAATCCACCGTTTTCTGTTATCAGGGTCTTTCATGTAACCATAGGGCGGGTTTGTGCAGAGGTATTCTCCTGCTTCTCCTTTTGACTTCATCACAGCGCGGATTTTTTTGCTTGTATCTTTTGCGTACCACTCGTTGATGATGTTCAAAAAGGGGGTAAAGTCGCTGTCCTGCTGGTTTGCGCTGTCTATGCCGTTATTGATAGCGATAAACCGCACGCCCTTTTCCACGAACAGGACTTCGGTGTAAAAGCCCACTTTCAGATAGTCGCGCCCAAGCCGCGACATATCTTTGACAATCAGCGTCGCCACTTCTCCGTTTTCAATCCGTTCCAGAAGTTCGTTCCAACTCGGACGGTTGAAGTTCGTTCCAGAATATCCGTCGTCCACGAAAAACGCAGTATTTGAGAAATGATTTTCTTTTGCGTATTTACTTAAAATTGCCTTTTGATGAACAATGCTGTTGCTGTCGCCCTGTAATTCGTCGTCGCGTGATAAGCGGCAATAGAGGGCGGTAATTTTGTCAGACTGCCTTAACATAGTTTCTGCTCCTTTCATCGGCGGGCAGTCTGCCAATACAGGATTGCTTATCCCTATTTTATCGGCTCCGGCATTTTTAATCAACATCTTTTTTGCCCTTTTCCTGCTCCATAAGGCGTAAAATCTTGTGGGGCAGGCTCCTTTCCCCGTCATAACTGCCCGTAAAGCGATACAGCGTCCTGCCAGATTTTATTGTTACTTCATGCGTTGGCAATTCTTGAAACAGCGGATTTTCCACTACAATATGCCCGTCCTTGATTTTTCGTTTCCGTTCCATTCCTTTCCCGTCCTTTCTTTGATTTGTAATGTGATAAGTTTCGTAGCAAGCATAGGAAAAGAGTACCCTTTTCCGAAAATGCCCTGCATTTTGCTTGTTGGGAAGTTTCCCAAACCCTCTGATTTTCCTCTCACTACCTACAACACCGGACAGAGCGATTTTGCCGAAGTTTTGAGAAAAATTTTTCAAAAAGTTTTTTTTACTTCCTACTACGGAGGACGCGCCGGAAATGCCAAAGATATGCAAAAGAAAAACGCCGCAATCTGCGACGCTTCAATTATTTTTTGAAATTATATTTTGCTATTCTTTTTTTGCAGTAGCATATTAAATTTTACAACGTAGAATAAATACCCTTGGAATGTATATTGACAAAACTGAGCATTTTGATTATACTAAATACATACCAAACGAATGAAAAAGGCTGGAGGTGGTTTCTCAATGGCGAGAAATAAATATCCCGAAGTAACCGTTGAAAAGATATTGGAAGTATCACAGCGGCTATTCATAGAAAAGGGCTACGATAATACAACTATTCAAGACATTGTAAATGAGCTTGGAGGATTGACTAAAGGTGCGATTTATCATCACTTCAAGTCGAAAGAGGAAATTATTGACGCATTGGGGGAAAAACTCTTTTTTGACAATAACCCGTTTGTTACCGTACAAAAGCAAAAGAACTTAAACGGTTTACAAAAAATGCGTGAGGTCATTAAGTTAAACCACATAGATATTGATAGAACAGAACTTGGAAAACAAAGTATTCCTCTTTTGAAAAATCCCCGTTTGTTAGCAGAACTGGCTGACACAAACAGAAAATTGATTGCACCGCTTTGGCTGCAACTTATTCAAGAGGGAATAGCAGACGGCTCTATCAAAACCGACTATGCAAAAGAACTTTCAGAACTTTTGCCATTGCTTACAAATTTTTGGTTAATTCCGTCGGTCTATCCCACAACTCCGAAAGAATTGCTTTCAAAGTTTGCTTTCATTAAGTACCTGTTGGATAGTATGAACTTACCGATTATTGATGATGAAATTTTTGGTATGGCACAGAATTACTTTGAACACTTAAATGTAGGCGAGTAAATAAAATTGCCTTGAAAAAGGCAGTTTTATTTTCAAACATTACATTCATTCTTAAGGTATTATTTTTTTAATATATACATACCATCTTAATGTATGAAAGGAGAATACTATGTCAAACTTAGACCAAAAAATCGAAAATGCTGCAAACAAAATTGAAGCTGTCGCAAATGAAGCATGGAAAAAGCGGTCATTCCGCATTGTATCTAAGTCTATATCTGCTGCGGCAGAAATCGGACTGATGATAGGAGCTGCACACTTATCTGAAAAAGGTTATAAATCAACAGCTATTTGTCTGTTTGCTCTGGGTGCGACAGGGCTTGTTTGTGATTTGATATTCAACAGAAAATAGGAGGACACCGCTGTATGATACGATACTTAAAACAATACAAATTTCTGCTGTTCCTTACCGTATTATTTACTGCTATCAGTTCTCTATCCTATGTGTTTATCGCTATCTTGTTGCAACAAGTTATGGACATTGTAGATATGGGCGATATGGACGGCTTCATCAGAATACTACTCTTTTCTTTAGCCTACTTTGCGCTTATGGGAGTATTTATGTACCTACAATCTTTGTTCAGCAAAAAATTTGTCTGCAAGATTATGAAAGCTGTCCGTTCCAAAACCTTTATGGGAATTGAGAAACACACGATTGAGGATTACTCAAAAAACCATACCGCAGATTACTTATCTGCAATTACGAATGATGTAAAAATGATTGAGGACAATTTTTTACTTCCTCTCCTGCAAGTCATTCAATACACGATTATTTTCATAGCGTCCCTTGCTGTAATGATTTACTTTGACATTATCGTTACGGTATGCGTAATTATTGCAATCGCCATTATGCTTATCGTACCCAGTCTATTCGGAGGACTACTCTCTAAACGGCAGGACAAATATTCTGATATGCTATCCTCTTTTACAAATCATGTAAAAGACTTGTTATCCGGCTTTGAAATTATCAAGTCGTACCGAATGAAAAAATATGTCCTTTCACGATTTGAAACAAGCAATGAGGACACGATAAAAGCAAAATATTCAGTTGACAAAGCGATTGCTGCAAATGAAGCGGTTTCTATGGTTCTTGCGCTTCTTGTTCAAGTTGTTGTTGTTTTTCTTTCGGCATATTTCATTATTATCGGACGTATCAGCGCAGGAGCCTTATTGGGCATGGTGCAGGTTAGCAGTAATCTTGCAAATCCGCTTTTAATCATTTTTAGTAATATTCCTAAAATCAAGAGTATAAAGCTGATTGCACAGAAGCTAAATGAGTTTTCAGATTACAGGAAGCAAGACACAGATACAAAAAAATCCCCTACTTTCAATGAAATGATTTGTGTGGAGGATTTGCATTTTTCCTATGATAAAGATGATAAAGAAAATGAAGTCATAAACGGTATTTCATTATCCATTAAAAAAGGAAAAAAATATGCCTTTGTCGGTAAAAGTGGCTGCGGAAAATCTACGCTTATCAAATTGATAGCCGGATATTATTCTGATTACAAAGGCAATGTCCTGTATGATGAAGATAATCTTTTCGGTGTGGATATTGATAAAATAACCGCCTTGTCGTCGGTCATTCATCAGAACGTCTATATGTTTGACGAAAGCATTTTAGACAATATTTGTTTACACGAAGATTACAGCAAAGAAGAACTACAATCTGCACTGTCTGATAGTGGCTTATTGCATTTCATTGAGCAAGTACCAAACGGACTTGAATATCATGTTAGGGAAAACGGTAATAACCTTTCCGGCGGGCAAAAACAACGAATTGCGGTAGCAAGAGCTTTAATTCGTAAAAAGCCGCTGTTAATTTTAGATGAGGGTACATCTGCTATTGATATGCAGACTGCGTATGACATTGAAAGTAGGTTGTTGGAAATATCTGATTTAACTTTACTTACTATTACGCACAATATGAGCAAAGATATTCTTGAACTCTACGACGAGATTATCTTTATGGCAGACGGGAAAATTATTGAACATGGTACATTTGAAACGCTCATTGCAAAACACGCTGCATTTTATGATTTCTACCAACTGAAAAAATAGGCATTTCATTTAAGGGAAAGCCGCTACTGGTTTACCTTACGGCGGCTTTGAAATCATATAATCAAAGCCGCCGTTTTCTTTTCTAAAAATGAGAATACGGGGGGTGTATTACAGTCGCCCTTTTTTAAGGATACGGCGGTATCAAGGAGGTATCGCTATGTCCCTTTTTCGCAGTTATAACCTTATTTCATTGTTAAAAAAAGCCTATTCCATATAACGGAATTTTGCGACCATAAAGATGAACACACAAATCATTATAGTTACTTAAATAACTCATATTACCAAACGCCTATGCGGTTTTACGCCTGCATGGGCGTTTGTTGTAATAGCCCCCTACTGGGAAGAAAGGGGGTGATGAGAAAATGAGGTATTCCGAACAATTTATGGAGCATATCGAATATGCCTTTGCCGCGTTCTGTAAAATCGTTCTCCGCAATGCGGCAATCAGCGCGTACCGCGATTTAGGACGAAAACAGAAGCATGAAGTATCACTTGACTATCTGATGTCGGAAACGTCTTTTGAACCGTTTGCAACCGACAACTATTTTGAGCAGTATGTTTATGAAAAGCCGACTGTTTTTGTTGTGCAAGGGAAAGAAGTTGTCGTTACAAGTAGACGGTTAGCCGACGCATTAGCTAATCTGTCAGAACAAAGGCGTACTGTTCTGCTGATGAATTTCTTCCTCGGTTACAGCGAAAGAAAAATCGGGAATGAGTACGGAAGAAGCAGAAGTACAGTCAACTACTGGAAACTGGCGGCATTGAAGCAGTTAAGAAAAGAACTGGAGGAAACAAAACATGAGGAATAAGAAGCTGATACCCTTTGAAACCATTGAGAAAGCTGTTGCCGGCGAGCCGGAAGCCATAGACGCGGTACTGCGGCATTACACAGCGCGGATTAAATATCTGTCTGCCTATCGCGGGCATATTAACGACGATATTCAAGACCGTGTGAAAGCACAGCTTATCAAAGCTATCCTGCAATTCCGTTTTGACAGGTAGTAGCAAAGCCAGAAAAAGCCGTCAAGGATAAATTGCACGCTTGCGCGTCCTTGACGGCTTTCCCTGTCTTTGCTGTCGGGCAGTCAAGAGAGCGCAATCGGATAAACCGCTTACGCTCTCTATCCAGTATGGAATGTCACGCGATAGAGTGTGCTTTTCGCTTGATTTAAGCGGCATTACAGCGGAGATAAGGGCAGGGGTAATGGTTTTATACTCCCACCCTTAAAAATGAGGTTCTACTGCGTAACATAGCAAACGATATTTTTATATTGCTGTTTCCGTTCCATTCTTTTCCATTCCGGCGGCTCTGCCGCTTTGCTTTGCCCCAAAGGAGAGGGATTAGAGAAGGGAAGGGAAGGGATATTTGATTAAATCCGTATTTTGTATTTCTTTAGTTATTTATATCTTTATTTAATTGCATTGGATTTTCCAACGTAGGTTTTTCCAATGTTGGATAATCCAACGTAGGCTTTTCCAAGATAGGCGGTCTATGCTCCCTCGGATAATTACCACAGATTTGTTACGCAGTAGAAAGGCGTTTTTGAGAAAAAAGGTATAAAACCCTTGCCACGCGGAAAAAGCACCCGCAAAGCCGCTTATATCAAGGCTTTTTCACCCCCTATTGCGTAACAAGGAGCATGAAAAAAGCGGGCAAGAAACGCTTCATTTCTTACTCGCTCTTTTCTGCACCCTGTATGGCAGATACCCTATTTCAATTTATTGGTTGATACTGTTTTATGAGTAGCTACCAAAGGCGTCTTTTTTATTTGCTGTCGAGTGCTCTCTGCTGGTTCATATACAGTCCTGACACCAACAGGACGGGCAGAAGTATATGGGCCGCGCCGATAGCGGTGGGTTCCACCACATTCAAATAAAAAGCTGAGCCATAGTGGACGGGCGTGAGTCGGGCCAGCCCGGCTCCGGCCATCTGCTGGGGCATGGCAAACAGCATCCTATAACTGGACAAGAACATGGTCAGTCCACAGATCATCACCGTCCACAGCATCAGCCAGCCGACCGCTTCTTTTCTTTCGGGACGGGCGGCTTTTGGAGTAAACCAGCCCCAGACTGCCCAGAGGGGGAGCATGAAAAGACCATAGCCATACATCGCCGCGCCATCTGCAAAGGGGTCAAAGGTGAGGTACAGGACCACAAGGCCGATTAGCTCCCCCGATAATTGGAGGAGAAATAACCAACCCAGAAACCGGAGGCAGACGCTTGAATTTCGTTGCATTGTGACTCCTTTCTTCATGGGCGATCAGGCCATCAACTTTCGGTAAGATCAGATACCCCGAAAAGCGCGCCCATCCCAAGGCCAAACAAGATGGGAAAACAGAACAGCCACACCGTCCAGAAATCCGGGAATTGGACAAAGGCTGGTTTGCTGAGATAATAGGTCTCCGGCAGGGGGAGCCATCCGGTCATTCCCAGAAAACAGGTGAGGGACACCACGCCTGTCACCACTGCCGGGGAACATTTGACCCGTCGTGAGGTGGAACTCCGGGTGAGAAAAAACTGTAAAAGACCTGATGCGGCGGGGAGAATGATAAAAAATATCAAGGTTTCCATAAAAACTCTCCGTTCTCAGATATGAAAGGATCGGTGAGATCTACGGTGAAAAGCCTTTCCGTGCAGCTTAGTGGAAAGATGCCCTGTCGGGCCGTTACACGTTCCCTTTTTTCGGTACCGCCCGGCGGTACAGCCACCCCAGAACATTGCCCATCAGGGCCGGGATGGCCACCATGAAACAGTGAAACAAGGCGGAGCCGTTGAACAGCAGCCATACCATGGGCATGTAGCACACAAAGCAGGCCAGGGGGTACAGGGGACACACCCCCTGCCGCTTGCCCAGAGACACCCCAGAGCAGAACCCGGCCACCGGCAGCAGGAGATAGGGCAGGATCAGTCCGGACAGTACCGGCACATCTACCACGAAGGTCCGGTCCACCCACCGGAATACCAGGGGCAGCAGGTCGCACACCAGTAATACGAAGGGCAGATAAGGCAGAGTCTCCCTCCATTTCAGGGGGGTGGGTCCCGGGTCCAGCCCCAGCAGGGTCCGCAGCTGCATCACCTCCACATACCAGCCTACCCACCGCCCCAGCCAGATCAAGGCGTAGAGCAGGGCCAGCAGGGCCACCCACAGGGGGATGAACCGGGGGTCGTCCAGCCACCGGCATACCCAGAGCAGGGCGGAGAAGGAGAGGGCGGTGGCGCAGAAGTGGGCCAGGGACCGGACCACCAGCTCCCGGCCGCCGTCGGCAAAGGGCAGGGTGGACACCGCCACCACGGCGCCGAACAGCCCCCCCAGCAGGGACTGGACCAGGGCCGCCAGCCCCGCCGAGCCGAAAGCCTCTGCCATGGCAGGGGTCACCACATGGAGGCTCCCCGCCCACAGGGAGCCCAATGCCTGGGCCTCCGCCGGAAGCATCATGGTGCTGAGCAGGCCCACCGCCAGCGGCGTCAGCGATGCGCCCAGAAGAAAGCACAGCAGGGCCCGGCCGCTCCATCCAGACAGCTTTTTCATGTCCGCTCCCTCCTTCCCAAATTCAGTGTCTCCTTGATCTTTTTTACATACCGCCGGGATACATAGACGGTGACCGTCCCGTTCAAAGTCATCCGAATGGTGCCGGTGAGGGACAGGTCCAGGGCGGTGACCATTTCCAGATTGACGATCTCTGAGTTGGAGATGCGGACGAACCGCCGTGGGTCCAGACGCTCCTCCAACTCATACAGCCGCAGACGGACGGCATAGACCTCTTCCGCCGTCTGGGCGGATACCCCCTTACCATCGGCAAAAAAGCGGAGAAAGTCCCCCTGGGGCAGACGGCGGGTCTGATCTCCCCGCCACACCGGAATGGGGTCCAGGGCCAGACCGGATAACTCCTGAACCAGACGGTCAAGCTCCGCCGATTCCGCACCTGCCAGAATGATGATCTCAGGCTCTTGCCGTCCCGGCTCGATCTCCAGCTTTACCTTCATGGGCCGCGCCCCCTTTCCTCTTCCTTTCAATGCCAGTATATCTGATTCTAATTACCCCGTCTATCCTTTTGAGACGGATGGCTGTTTTTCGGGGATAAGTGGTCAGATCCTACCGCCCGGCATTTTTAAGGGGCGGAAGAGAAACCCGTTGACACCGCCGCGGTCCTGAGCTAAAATAAAAAAGCACGCTTCCCCGCATGATCGTGTATGTCAGCTGCCCCAATAGCTCAGCAGGATAGAGCGGTCGCCTCCTAAGCGGGAGAACGTTCTCCCGCTTAGGGTTACAAAAAAATCGAATATTGTGCATAAGCCTCCGTAGCTCAGCTGGATAGTAGCGTTCGCCTCCTAAGCGAAAGGTCGGCAGTTCGAATCTGCCCGGGGGTGCCAAAAGGAGCCAAAACGTCAAGTTTTGGCTCCTTTTTCATTATTTTTAGAGGTTCTGTGGAAAGCGGGAAAAGTGAAATTATATTGAGGGCAATACCGCACAGAAAAGATGCGGAATAAAGGCAAGTGTGGTAAAATATAGGCATGGATAAGCAAGTAAGTCTGTCTGGCCTGAGCGATGAACTGGCGCAGGTGCGGACAAAGAAATAAGAATTTCTATCA
>Ga0129306_1000849_pt1 | contig 41746 bp, 25 predicted proteins | sample P827metagenome_FD_94438 | JGI IMG/M metagenome (GOLD analysis project Ga0129306, IMG submission 94438) | Capybara group fecal microbial communities from Wisconsin, USA - P827 metagenome | ecosystem: Host-associated > Mammals > Digestive system > Large intestine > Fecal | place: USA: Wisconsin... | reverse complement strand
GCTGCTGCTATGCAGGGTCCGGATCTTGATGAGCTGAAGCAGATTATCCTCGACGAGGAGATCGTTTGTCCTATCAGTGGTACTCGCAACTGGACGGACGTTCGTCAGTTCAACCTGATGTTCTCTACTGAGATGGGTGCCAGCGCTGATGCTTCAATGAAGATCTATCTGCGTCCTGAGACTGCACAGGGTATCTTCGTGAACTATCTGAACGTGCAGAAGACTGGTCGTATGAAGATTCCTTTCGGTATCGCCCAGATTGGTAAGGCTTTCCGCAATGAGATTGTGGCCCGTCAGTTCATCTTCCGTATGCGCGAGTTCGAGCAGATGGAGATGCAGTTCTTCGTTCAGCCAGGCACGGAGCTCGACTGGTTCCCCAAGTGGAAGGAGACCCGCATGAAGTGGCATCAGGCTCTGGGCTTTGGTGCTGAGAACTACCGTTTCCACGACCACGATAAGCTGGCTCACTATGCCAATGCAGCAACTGATATCGAGTTCAAGATGCCATTCGGATTCAAGGAGGTAGAGGGTATCCACTCTCGTACCAACTTCGACCTCTCTCAGCACGAGAAGTTCTCTGGCAAGTCGATCAAGTACTTCGATCCTCAGACCAACGAGAGCTATACTCCATATGTTATCGAGACATCAATCGGTGTTGACCGTATGTTCTTGAGCATTATGTGCCACGCTTACGAGGAGGAGAAACTGGAGAATGGTGAGACTCGCGTCGTACTGAAGTTGCCCGCAGCTCTGGCTCCTGTGAAGTGTGCTGTGATGCCTCTGGTTAAGAAGGATGGTCTGCCAGAGAAGGCTCGTGAGATCATCGACCAGCTGAAGTTCCACTTCAACTGTCAGTATGATGAGAAGGACAGCATCGGTAAGCGTTATCGTCGTCAGGACGCTATTGGTACGCCATACTGCGTTACCGTTGACCACGATACCCTGACGGATGGTTGCGTCACCCTGCGTTTCCGCGATACGATGGAGCAGGAGCGTGTGAAGATCAGCGAACTCAACTCAATCATCGAGGATAAGGTAAGCATTGCAAGTCTTCTTAAGAAACTGCAGTAATAATGATGAAAAAGAGTTTGATATACTTCTGTTCCCTGCTGCTGCTTTGCACGACAACGGGATGTCAGGAGTCAGACGATACGCCTGAGGCCTATCCCGACTGGCAGAACAGAAACGAACAGGCTTTCCAGCAGCGCTATCAGGAGGCGAAAGACTCGATAGCTGCTGGGAAGGACTGGATGCTCGTCAGAGGCTATATGCGTGCTGACTATCAGGATGGCAGTCAGATAGTACCTACCGACTATGTGGTAGTGCAGCGTCTGGGAAGATTTAAACAAGCAGTAAGCGATAATACTCCTTATTATACCGACTCTGTGGCTATCCACTATACGGGAAAGCTGATTCCTTCGACCTATTACCCCACAGGACTGGTGTTCGACAGTTCTTTCTATGGCAAGTTCGACCCAGTGGTCAGCTCACCCTACGAGGGTAAGGTAAGCAGCTTTATCGAAGGCTTCTCCAGCGCATTGCAGCGCATGCGTCCAGGTGACCATTGTATGGTCTATATCCCTTATCAGTTGGGATATGGCAGTTCAGGTTCCAGTTCGATACCTGCCTATAGCATGCTCGTCTTTGAGCTTTGGATGGAAGACTTTTGGACTAAAGAAATAGGTGACCGGTATTAAGCGGTCACCTTTTCTTTTTCTAAGTCGCGTCGCGATTTCGATTTTGTCACCAGCCAGACACCACTGAACACCAGGATGACTGCTAGCGCATGGGTGGGTTTCAGGATGCCGATGCCCATCAACAGCGAGGCAGCCACAGATACAATGGGTTGCACGTAGTTGTAGACGCTAACTACGGTGGGGCGCAAGGTGCGCTGACCTATCATCGTCAGGATGTAGCAAAAGAAAGTACCAATGCCTACGACATAGCCCACCTCCCACCAAGTGCTCGCAGGGATTGGTTCGCTCAATACCCCAACAACGTGGTTGAATGTAAACGGCAATAGCATCAGCGAGGCCCACGAGAACATATACTTATTAATCGTGAAGACATTGTAGCGACGGATGAGTGGGTTGAATAGCGAGAGATATAGGGCAAACGAGAACTGCGCAAACAAGCAGAACAGGTCGCCACGAATATCGCCCACCTTGTCGCTGGCATGAGCCGCACTCGTCAGAATCAGTATCAAGGCACCCGAGCAGCCCATCAGCACGCCCAGCGCTTTCTTGCCAGTGATGGGTTCTTTCAGAATGATAGCAGCCAAAAGCATCGCAAAGATAGGCATCGAGGTTGTCACGATGGAGGCATTGATGGGTGAGGTAATGCTCAGCCCAATGGTATAGCAGCATTGGTTGCACACCAGTCCAAAGAGTCCGGCTCCGATAAACATCAGCTTGTCTTTCATGGGTACATGCTCTTTGGGGGCAAATAGGGAGGCTATCCAGAACAGCAAGCAGGCTCCAACGACACGGAAAGTCACCATCGTGATACCGTCGAAACCATGTGTCATTGCATCTTTTCCCACAGGAGCCATCAGTCCCCATCCGGCACAGGCTCCAAACAAGCTCAGGTGGGCTATCAGCGCTTTATTCTCTTTCATGGCTGCAAAGGTATAAAAAAAATTGAGAATTGAGAATTGAGAATTGAGAATTATTTTGTATCTTTGCACCAAAACTTAGGGCTATGAAGTACGCAGATTATATCAAACAGATAGAGATTGACTCGCTGTGGAGCGGCAAGAAGCACATCGTGTGGACGCTGGATCCGCATGTGAATGTGCTGAGTGGTATCAACGGAGTGGGCAAGTCGACCATCCTGAACAAGGTAGTGAAGAGCGTCAATACGAATGGTGATGTGGTTAATCATCTGCTGAAAGGCGTTCACATCACGGTAGAGCCTGAGGATGCCTCACACATCCGGTTTGACCTGATACGCTCACTGGACAGTCCGGTACTCGATTTGGAGACGATGACCCATGTAGACTCGCGCATCACTTCGGCACTCGACTTCCAGCTGTATCACCTGCAGCGCAAGTATCTGGACTATCAGGTGAACATCGGTAACCGCATCATTGCCGAACTGCAACAGGGCAATGCTGATGCCGCTCAACACCTGTCGGAACCCAAGAAGCGATTCCAGGATATCGTGGATGAGCTGTTTGAGGAGACGGGCAAGAAAATTGTCCGCACGGAGAACGAGATACGCTTCTCGCAAATCGGAGAAACGTTGGTGCCTTACCAGCTCTCCAGTGGTGAAAAGCAGATGCTGGCCATCCTCCTGACGGTGTTGGTGGAAGACGGGCAACCCTATGTGCTCTTCATGGACGAACCAGAGGTGAGTCTGCACATCGAGTGGCAGAAGCGGCTGATAGAGCTCATCATGGAACTGAACCCACAGGTGCAGATCATCCTGACCACCCACTCGCCAGCTGTCATCATGAGCGGCTGGATGGATAAAGTAACGGAAGTCACAGATATTACCATTTAATGGGACTCAAGGATCAACTTAACTCACAGTACTTTGAGGCAGCGAACAAGTTGACCTCGAAGAATGCACGTCGCAGAATCGTGGCCTACGTGGAAAGCTACGATGATATCTACTTCTGGCGCACCGTGCTGTCGCGCTATGAGGATGAGACCCGTTACTTTGAGGTGATGCTGCCTTCGCACAAGAAACTGGAGCGAGGGAAGAAATCGGTGCTGATGAACTTTGTAGGCAATCGCGTGGGACCTGACATGATAGCCTGTGTGGATGCTGACTACGACTATCTGCTGCAAGGCGCTACGGAGCAGTCAAAGCGAGTGATAGAGAGCCCGTATGTGTTTCATACCTACGCTTATGCTATCGAGAACCTGCAATGCTATGCGCCTTCGTTGCACGATGTGAGTGTGGCAGTCACGCTGAACGACCATCGCGTCTTCGACTTTACCGACTATCTCAGACAATATAGCGAGGCCGTGTTCCCCCTGTTCGTCTGGTCGGTATGGGCCTACCGCACAGGGCAACACAACCATTTCTCACTGACAGACTTCTCACGGGTGGCTGACCCTGGGGGATTCAACGTGATGAATCCGCAGCCCTCTTTGGACCATTTGCGACGGAAGGTGGGTACGAAGGTACACCAACTGCAAAAGGAATTCCCCAACGCCAAGGAGGAATATCTGAAGTCGAAGGAGAGTATCAAGGCACTGGGCGTGACGGCTCAGACCACCTATTTATATATACAGGGCCACCATCTGTTTGATAATGTCGTTGTGCCTATATTAAATAAGGTATGTAACCGACTGAGGCAGGAGCGTCAGGATGAAATCTATCGTACTGCCAAGCATCATACACAGCGCAGAAACGAGATGTCCTGCTACGAACACTCGCTGCAGGACATCCGTCAGACGTTGAAGAAAAATACCGGCTATATGCTTTCTGATGTCTATCAGCGCATACAGCAGGATGTCGAGAACTATTTTACGATAGAACGTAAGTCTCCAGAAACTTGAATGTGCCACTGGCGTTGACCTCCTGGGCTGTGGCAGGGATGAGAATACTCTCGCCAGGTTTCAGGGCTACGGTCTCGCCATCAATCGTGAGCGTTCCTTCGCCCTTCAAACCAATCAGAATGACAAAACTGTCGAGCTCAGAGTAGTCCATCGTCATGGGCTCTGTGAGGTCGTAGACTGCCGTGTTGAAATAGGGACATTCCACTAGCAGTTGTCCTTCGTTTTTGCGAGGCTCATAGTGGGTCTGATAGTCATCGAGCACGGTATAGTCGATACTCTCAGCAGCCTCACGGGTATGCAGCTGACGGGGCTTCCCGTCTTTGTCGATACGCTTGTAGTCGTAGATGCGGTAGGTGACATCAGACGTCTGCTGAATCTCTATCAGCTGGCAACCCGTACCAATAGCATGGATGCGACCTGCAGGAATAAAGAAGCAGTCGCCTTCTTCAATGGTATAACGTGCCAAAGCATCACAGATAGTATCGTTGGCAACCATTTTTTCATACTCCTCAGGGGTGATGTGCTCCTTCAGACCCGCATATATCCAAGCGTCTTTGGGCGATTCCAGCATATACCACATCTCCGTTTTGCCACGAGGCTTACCCTGACGGTGGGCTGTCTCGTCAGAAGGGTGTACCTGGATGGACAGCTCGCGGTGAGCATCAATGCTCTTGATGAGAAGTGGAAACTCGTCACCAAAGCGTTGGTAGTTAGCTACTCCCACCAAGCGTTCCTTTTCCTCGCGAACCAACTCGTTCAGATTCTTTCCCTCACATTGTGTCTCACTCCCAGGGACTCCTGAGATTTTCCAACTCTCTGTTCCCCAAATCAGTACTTTGGGGACAGGTGTAAACTTGTAATAATTCATCCTAATTATTCTTTTTATCTTAATTGTCTTTCCAGAATGCACGGGTAAACAGTACCAGTACCGACATAATCTCCAGACGTCCTACCAGCATGAGGAACGAACAGAGCCACTTGACATAATCGGGCAGCTCAGCCCACGACATGACGGGACCTATCTGAGTGCCCAGCGTAGGACCTACGTTGCTGATACAGCTCAAGGAGATGGTGATGGCATTGGTATTGTCGATGCCAGCAGCTATCATGAGGGTAGCAGTCAGCAAGGTCATCAGCGTGAAGATGGCAAAGAAAGCCAGTAGGGTGCTCAGTTGGGAATGGGGCACGGGAACTCCGTCAATCTTGACGGGCAGTACGGCATTCGGGTGGAGCAGCTTGTGGAACTCGTTGCGCAAAACCTTGAGCACCATCACGCCTCGCACGCACTTGAAGCCACCAGTGGTAGACCCAGAGCTGGCGCCTATGAACATCAGACAGCCTAAGATGACCCATGTGATGTGGGGCCATGTGGCAGCATCGTCATTGAACAAACCTGTGGTGGTGATGAACGAGACCACTTGGAACAGAGAGCTGCGGAAAGCTCGTTCCAACTCATAGCCGTTGCGTGTTATCAGCAGATACATGATCCACGCGGTGGCGATGAAGATGATGGTGACGTACATCTTGAACTCAGAACTCTTCAGCAGGGCACCCAGTCGCAACTTGAAGATGCTGGCATAGAGCATCATGAAATTGATGCCTGCCAGAAACTGAAACAAGATGGCGATATAGTCGATGGTGGGTGAGTTAAAGAACTCTGCCGAGTCGTTATGCGTTGAGAATCCTCCTGTGGCTGTGGTCGTCATCGCGTAGTTGATGCTGTCGAACCAGCCCATACCGGCCGCATAAAACGACAGGACACAGGCAACGGTGAGTCCCAGATAGACGGTCCAAATCCATTTGGCCATTGTCGAGAGGCGAGGATGCATCTTGGTGCGCAAAGGTCCTGTGGCCTCTGCTGCAAACACCTTTACGGAACCACTACCCACCATCGAGGGCAAGATGGCAATCGTGAAGAATACGATTCCCAAACCTCCTATCCATTGGGTCTGTGTGCGCCAATAGAGGGTGGCGTGAGGCAACCACTCCACATCATTGAGAATGGTGGCTCCTGTAGTGGAGAATCCCGACATCGTCTCGAAGAAAGCATCGGTGACGTTGCTGATATAGCCACTGATCAGGAAGGGAAGCATGCCGAAAAGACTGAACACTACCCAAGTGACTGTCACCAACAGGTAGGAGTCACGACGGCTCAGGTTATTGTCTGCATCGCGTCCGAGATATTTGAGTACAAAGCCACAGCAGGTGGTAAACAACATAGAGATAAGAAAGGAGATGGAGTCGTCTTCATGATAGTAGAAAGCGATACAGGCACAGAAGAAAAGCAATGTGCCTAACAGGAAGAGCAGAGACCCCAGTACCTTATATATCAACCGATAGTTTACCATAGTGTGTCAGCCTTGAAGTATTTCTCCAGCTTCTTTAGGTTTTGCTCGTGGCAGAACACCATCACGGAGTCACCAGCCTCGATGCGTGTGTTACCATTGACGAGGATGCCCTGATTGTTGCGCACCAGTCCGCCAATCGTTACACCGAAGGGCAGTCCCAAGTCCTTGACAGCCTTCTTGGTGACCTTAGAACCCTCTGCAGCCACGAATTCTGCCACATCAGAGTCGACCATCATCAGCGAGCGTACATTGCTGACATCAGCATCGAGCATCATCTGGTAGATGTGGCCAGCCGCCAGTGTCTTCTTATTGATAATGGTGCCAATGTCCAGACTCTCGGCCATTTCCACATAGTCGAGGTTCTCGACCATCGCTACCGTCTTGCGCACTCCCAGACGCTTGGCTGTCAGACAGGCCAGGATGTTGGTCTCGGCATTACCCGTCAGGGCAACGAAAGCCTGAGTCGTCTGAATGCCTTCTTCCTGAAGCAGTCCGATGTCGCGCCCGTCACCATGAATCACCATTGTGTCTACATCATTGAGCAACTCGTTCAGCTTTTCACAACGGGTCTCGTCTGCCTCGATGATCTTCAGGTTCATATACTCTGGAGCCGTCTTGGCTACTCGGACAGAAGTCTTGCCGCCACCCATGATGATGACGTTCTTGACATCGGCATAATGCTCCTTGCCGGATATCTTGCGGATATAAGGGATGTATTCACGGGTGGTCATGAAATAGGCGATGTCATTGATGCGCAACTCATCATTACCACCAGGTATCAGTGTGTCGTCGCCTCGCTTGATGGCTACGATGTGGTAGGGATCGTCAGGTCCGCACAACTGGCGCAGGGGTTGATTCAGAATCTCACAAGTCTCGCGCAGTTTAATGCCCAGCATGACCAGCGCTCCACCATGTACGTCCCATCGCTGTCTGACCCACGACATCTTCAGTCCGTTGGTGATGTCGATAGCTGCCAATACTTCAGGGTAGATGAGTGAGTTGATGCCCATCTTCTCGAAGAAAGCCTGCTGGGCTGGTGCCAAGTATTCGATGCTGTCAATACGTGCCACCGTTTTCTTGGCCCCCAGTGCATGAGCAATCATACAGGCGTTCATGTTTCGACTCTCGTCTGTGGTGACTCCCACGAAGAGGTCAGCATGTTCCACACCAGCCTCTTTCAGCGTCTTGATGCTGGTGGGCGACCCATGGAGCGTCATGATGTCATAGCGACCTTCCAGTCCTGAAAGCCGTTCAATGTCATCATCTATCAAGACACAGTCCTGATGGTCTCTTGAGAGTAGTTTCGACAGGTGAGTACCTACGGCGCCTGCCCCGCCAATGACTATTTTCATAACATTTCTGTTATAGCTTTCTTAATGCTTTCCGTGTCGATGCCTACAATCTTCTGTAGTTCGGCCACCGTGCCGTGCTCCACAAACTCATCCGGCATTCCCAGTCGCTTGATAGTGGGGTGATAGTCGTGGTCGCCCATCCATTCCATGATAGCAGAACCCAGACCTCCGTTCTTGACACCGTTCTCTACCGTGACAATCTTCTGGTACTTACGCGCCACCTCGTTGAGGATGTCTTCATCCAGCGGCTTCAGGAATCGCATATCGTAATGGGCAGCTCCCGTGGCTTCAGCAGCTGCTAAGGCATTATTGCCGATGGCTCCAATGGAGAGTACGGCAACACCTTCGCCATCGCGCATCTTACGACCTGTTCCCACTTTAATCTCCTCAAAAGGACAGCGCCAGTCAACCAACACACCGCCACCTCGTGGATAACGGATGATGAAGGGACCTTGTTTGGGCAGTTGGGCTGTGTACATCAGTTTGCGCAGCTCGTGCTCGTCCATCGGTGAACAAATAGTCAGGTTCGGGATGGTGCGCAGGGCAGCCATATCGAAAGCCCCATGATGGGTGGGTCCGTCTTCGCCCACCAGTCCAGCACGATCCCAGCAGAATACTACATGGAGGTTGAGCAGTGCCACATCATGGATGATATTGTCGAAGGCTCGCTGCGAGAAAGCACTATAGATATTACAGAAAGGCAGCAGTCCGTCTTTCGCCATACCTCCTGAGAAGGTGACGGCATGGCCCTCGGCAATACCTACATCGAAGGTGCGCTCTGGCATGGCCTTCATCATGATGTTCATCGAGCAACCTGTAGGCATGGCTGGTGTGACACCCACAATCTTGGGGTTCTGTTCTGCCAATTCTAATAAGGTGTGTCCAAAGACATCCTGGAATTTCTGTGGTTTGTTGGGGTCGTGATCTACGATGCGCTCACCTGTCTCCGGATCAAACTTTCCAGGAGCATGCCAGATGGTGACATCCTTCTCGGCAGGAGCATATCCGTGACCCTTTTGGGTGTGCAGATGCAGCAACTTGGGACCATTCATATCCTTGATGGCGCGCAAGACGCGAACAAGCTCTTTGATGTTGTGCCCGTCAAAAGGCCCGAAGTAGCGAATGTCCATTCCGTCGAAGATGTTCTGCTGATGGGCAATGGCACTCTTGATGGCATTTGACAGTCGCTGGATGCCCTTCTTGCGATCATCGTTCATCATTCCCTTGTTGTAGAGCCAACGGGTGAAGCGGAACTTGACGGCATTGTAGGTCTTGTTGGTGTTCAACCCCAAGAGATACTGTTTCATGCCGCCAACCGAACGGTCAATCGACATGTTGTTGTCGTTGAGGATGATGAGCAGGTTGTTAGGACTCGACGATACATTGTTCAGACCTTCAAAAGCCAGTCCGCCACTCATCGCACCATCGCCAATGACAGCCACCACATGACGGTTGTCCTTACCTTCCAGTTTGGCAGCTACCGCCATACCGAGAGCTGCCGAGATGCTGTTCGAAGCATGTCCGCAGGCAAAGGTGTCGTACTCGCTCTCAAAGGGAGAGGGGAAGGGACGGATACCTCCCAACTTGCGATTGGTGCAGAACTGTTCGCGACGCCCCGTCAGTATCTTATGACCATAGGCCTGATGGCCCACATCCCATACGATGCGGTCTTCTGGCGTGTCATAGACATAATGCAGGGCAACGGTAAGTTCCACTACACCCAGACTACTGGCCAGATGGCCCGGATTGACGGAGAGCTCCTTGACAATGTCCTCACGCAACTCCTGACATACTTCAGCCAGTTGGTCGACGCTCAACTTGCGCAAGTCTGAAGGATATTGAATTTGGGTTAACAATCCCATATCTGATGTTTCCAAAATTTTTATTAATTTTGATGCAAAGATACAGTAAATCGGTTAAACTGCAAAATAAAATCGGAAAATCCTTGCTAATTACATAAAAACTTCATATATTTGCACAAAATATCGCGATTTGTAGAGATGAAAACCTATGCTATATATAGAATTGCCTGACACTCATAAGGAAAGGCGATTGTCGTTCTACCTGGCTATGGAAGAGTATGTCGCTCGGCATGTAGATGCTGACGACTGTTTCTTTATGTGGCAAGTGGAACCCAGCGTGATTTTCGGGCGTAACCAGTTGATTGAAAACGAGGTGAACCAGGAATTCTGCCGTAAGCACCATATCCAGATGTACCGCCGCAAGAGTGGGGGAGGCTGTGTCTATGCCGACAAGAATAATGTCATGTTCTCGTATGTTACCAAGGAACAACAAGTGGGCTTTACCTTCAACCGCTACATCAACATGGTGGTGCTGATGTTACAGCGCCTGGGGGTCGACGCCTCACCAACAGGCAGGAACGATGTGATGATTGGCGACCGGAAGGTCTCAGGATCAGCTTTTTATAAAGTTCCCGGTCGTAGCATCGTGCATGGGACCATGCTCTATGATACCGATATGGTGAATATGGTGGGTGCCATTACCCCCAGTGATGCCAAACTCCTGTCGAAGGGTGTGGCCAGTGTGCGTCAGCACATTGCCTTGCTGAAAGACTATACCAACAAGACGCTGGAGGAATTCAAGCAGTTTGTGCGTGCTCAACTGTGTGAGGACAGCATGGTGCTTGACGAGCAGGCTATCCGGGAGATAGAGGAGATGGAGAAGGAATACCTCTCTGATGCCTTTATCTACGGAAAGAATCCGGGCTATACGATGGTGAAGAAACGCCGCATAGAAGGGGTGGGCGACTTTGAGGTCAGACTGGAAATGAGAAAAGGGCTCATCAAGGACGTCAACCTGATGGGTGACTTCTTCCTGGTAGGCGACTTGGACAAAGGCCTGCTTTCCAGAATCCGAGGTTTGCAGTTGACCCACCAAGCTCTCTCGCGTGCCTTACCCGACCGCATTGACGACGTTATCATGAATCTGATGAAAGAAGACTTTATAGAATTATTAATAAACTAACAAACCATTTTTTATATGGAAAACAAGAGAACCTGTCTCTATGACAAACACGTGGCACTGGGTGCCCTCATCTCTCCCTTCGGAGGTTTTGATATGCCCATCCAGTATACCAACATTGTAGACGAACACCAGGCAGTGCGCCAGGCCTGTGGCGTATTTGACGTGAGCCACATGGGTGAGGTGCTGATTCAAGGAAAGGATGCCGAGCGCTATGTGAACCATATTTTTACCAACGATGTGCGCAATATGCCTGTCGGAAAGATTCTCTATGGCATGATGTGCTATGAGCATGGCGGTGTGGTTGACGACCTGCTGGTTTACAAGAAGGGTGAAGACAGCTTCTTCCTCGTCATCAATGCGTCGAACATCGATAAGGACTGGGCTTGGATACAGCAACAGGCTGCTGGCTTCGATGTCGTGCTGGAGCATCAGAGTGACCAGTATGGCGAACTGGCTATTCAGGGTCCTGAGGCTGAGCGGGTGATGGAAGAAGTGCTGGGACTGGCTTGCAGCGAACTCACATTCTATACCTTCAAGGAAATTGGAAAGGTCATTGTCAGCCGTACGGGTTATACGGGTGAGGATGGCTTCGAGGTATATGCCGATGGCGCCTATATCAATGAGTGCTGGGACAAGCTGATGGCTTCAGGACGCTGCAAACCCTGTGGACTGGGTTGTCGCGATACCCTTCGCTTTGAGGTGGGACTGCCCCTCTATGGCGACGAGCTGTCAGAAGATATCACCCCCATTATGGCGGGTTTGGGCATCTTTGTCAAGCTCGACAAGGACGAGTTTATCGGCAAGGAAGCACTCGCTAAGCAGAAGGCTGAGGGTGCTCCCAAGAAGTTGGTGGGCATCGAATTGGCCGACAAGGCTATCCCCCGTCATGGATACACCGTGCTGAAGGATGGTCAGCAGGTGGGCGAGGTAACCACCGGTTATCATACCATCTCGACGGACAAGAGCGTCTGCATGGCGCTGGTTGATGCCAGCTGTGCTGCACTGGGTACGGAACTGGAAATCCAGATTCGCAAGAAGACCTTCCCCGGAACCGTTTGTAAGAAGAAATTTTACGAGAAACATTATAAGAAATAATAACAAAAAATCAAGAAACTATGGCAAAAGTATTAGAAGGACTCTATTATTCTGAGTCACATGAGTATGTGAAAGTAGAAGGCAACATCGGCTATGTAGGAATCACGGACTATGCACAGCATGCACTGGGTAATGTGGTGTATGTCGACATGCCCGATGTAGATGACGAAGTGACTGCTGGTGAGGAGTTTGGAGCAGTGGAGAGCGTGAAGGCTGCCTCTGACCTGATTTCTCCCGTGTCAGGTGTTGTCGTTGAGGTGAACGAGGCTTTGGAGGATGAGCCCGAGCTCATCAATGCCGACGCTTATGAGAACTGGATCATCAAGGTGGAGCTGTCGGATGCCGGCGAGCTCGACAACCTGATGGATGCCAAGACTTATTCTGAGTTTTGTAAGGAATAATTAAAGAATAAGGTCAATGTTCAAGTATTTTCCCCATACTGATGAGGACTTGCAAGTGATGCTGGATAAGGTGGGTGTCAAGTCGCTGGACGACTTGTATGCCGATATCCCTGAGCATATCCGCTTCCGCAAGAACTACGACATTCCCCAAAGTGCCAGCGAGATAGAGGTGCGGCAGATGTTCGAGATGTTAGGCTCGAAGAATCACCAGCTGACCTGTTTTGCCGGCATGGGAGTCTATGACCACTATACCCCCGCAGTCATTCCCAGTCTGTTGCAGCGTTCTGAGTTCCTGACCAGTTACACACCCTATCAGGCTGAGATCTCGCAGGGTACGCTCCATTACATCTTTGAGTACCAGTCAATGATGGCTGAGCTGACAGGCATGGACATCTCGAATGCTTCGATGTACGACGGTACCACAGCCGCTGCTGAGGCGATGATGATGGCTGTGGCTGCTGGTAAGAAAGCCAATAAGGTGCTGGTGACGGGCGCTTCTAATCCGTTGACCTATCAGGTGTTGAAGACGTATGCGCTGCATCAGGGCATCGAGCTCGAAGAACTGTCTGTCAAGGACGGTTGTACCAGTCTGGATGACGTGAAGGAGCGTTTGGCGCAAGGTGGTGTGGCTGGTGTCATCGTACAGCAGCCCAATGTCTATGGCATTGTGGAAGACTTCACCGGGTTTGCTGATGCTTGTCATGAGCAGAAGGCGCTGTTCATCATGGATTGTGTTGCTGCCGACCTGGCTGTCTTGAAGACTCCGGGAGAGTGGGGGGCTGATATCGCTGTGGGCGACGGTCAGTCGCTGGGTATCCCGATGGCCTTTGGTGGTCCATACGTGGGCTACATGTGCTGTACGGAGAAGCTGATTCGTAAGATGCCGGGCCGCATTGTCGGCAAGACATTCGACAATCGCGGACAGCGTGCCTTCGTGCTGACGCTGCAGGCTCGCGAGCAGCATATCCGCCGTCAGAAGGCTACCTCGAACATCTGTTCCAACCAGTCGCTGATGGCTTTGCATGTCACCATGTATATGGCCCTGATGGGTCAGCAGGGACTGCGTGAGGCTGCTGAGCTGAGCTATGGCGGAGCCCATTATCTGTGTGACGAGCTGGTGAAGACCGGTCGTTTCCATCTGGCCTACGACAAGCCTTTCTTCAATGAGTTCTATGTGACGTACGATGGCGATGCCGATACGCTCTACCAGCGTTTCGTTGAAGCCGGCATTCTGGGCGGTATCCGCTTTGCTGACGGCTTCCTCTTTGCCGTGACCGAGAAGCGTACGAAGGAAGAAATTGACAACCTTGTAAAAATAGCAGCCCTATGAATAGTCAACTATACGGAAAACTGATTTTCGAGCTCTCTAAGGAGGGCCGTAGGGGCTATAGCTTGCCTCGTAATACATACGCTCATCAGACGGCTGAACTGCCCGCTGAGCTCTGTCGCCAGGAGAAGGCCCAGTTGCCTGAGTGCGACGAGATGACGGTGGTGCGCCACTATACCAACCTTTCGCAGAACAATTTCGGTGTAGACAACGGTTTCTATCCGCTGGGTTCGTGTACGATGAAGTACAATCCCAAGATCAATGAAGAGATGGCTGCACTGCCTCAGTTCCAGAACCTGCATCCCCTGCAACCTAAGGGAACGGTGACTGGTACGGAGGGTGTCATGATGCTGCTTTCCAAGTTGCTTTGTGAGTTGACGGGTCTCTCGTATTTCACCTTCAAGCCCTATGCCGGAGCTCATGGCGAGCTGACGGGTCTGATGGTCATCGACAACTATCATCGTGCCAAGGGTGACCTGCAGCGCAAGAAGGTTGTTGTGCCCGATTCCGCTCATGGCACCAACCCCGCCTCTGCCGCTGTCTGTGGCTTGGAGATCATTGAGGTGAAATCGAAGGCTGATGGTACGGTAGATCTGGCAGACTTAGAAAGACTTGTCGAGCAGGAAGGCCCCAACATCGCTGCGATGATGATGACCAATCCCAATACGCTGGGACTCTTCGAGCGCCAGATTCCTGAGATCACCAAGCTCATTCACGATTGTGGTGGACTGATGTACTACGACGGTGCCAATCTCAATCCTATGTTGGGAGCTTGTCGCCCTGGTGATATGGGCTTCGATGTGATGCACATCAACCTGCACAAGACCTTCTCGACGCCTCATGGTGGCGGTGGTCCCGGCAGTGGTCCTGTCGGCGTGCGCGAGGGATTGCAGGAGTTCTTCCCCTTCGTGTCTCCCTACAATGGCAATTTCTCCGTCATGATGCGTGCTTTGGCCTATATTCTGACGCTGGGTGGCGAACACGTGAAGGAGGTCGGCCCGCTGGCTACGCTGAATGCCAACTACATCAAGGAGTCGCTGAAGGATGTTTACGAGTTGCCTATCGAGGGACTCTGCAAGCACGAGTTCGTCTTCGACGGTCTGAAGGATAAGTCGACGGGTGTCACCACGATGGATGTGGCTAAGCGCCTGTTGGACTACGGCTATCACGCGCCTACCATCTACTTCCCCTTGCTGTTCCATGAGTCACTCATGATAGAACCCACGGAGAACGAGTCGCTCGATACCATCGATGGCTTTATCGCTGTGATGCGTCGCATTGCCGAGGAGGCGAAGACTGATCCTGAATTGGTGAAGACCGCTCCTCACTCGACCCCCATCGGACGAGTAGACGATGTGCTGGCTGCCAAGCACCCTGTGACCACTTATCGTCAATTGCTTGCAGACAAATCATAATTTCTAATTCCTAATTTCTAATTATGATGAAAACTGATGTTCTGATTATCGGCGCGGGACCTGGTGGTTACCGCGCCGCAGAATATGCAGCCCGTCAGGGACTGCAAGTGGTGATTGCCGAGCAGGACGAGGTGGGTGGCACCTGTCTGAATCGGGGCTGTATTCCTACCAAGACCTATGTCCATAGCACTTCGTTTGCTGAGGCTGTAGAGCGTCAGCAGCAGGTGGTCAGCCAGTTGCGCAGTGGGGTAGAGGGCATTCTCTCGGCTCCCGGCATCACCCTGCTTCGGGGCCATGCTGCGTTCCAGGATGCACATACCGTGCTCGTGGGCAGCGAAGAAGTGACGGCTGAGCACATCATCATTGCTACGGGTAGTAGTGCCAAGATGCCTCCCATCGAAGGTATCGACGATCCTCGCGTGATGACCAGCACCGAGTTGCTTCAACTCACCGAGCAGCCCAAGCGCCTCTGCATCATTGGCGCTGGTGTCATCGGCATGGAGTTCGCCTCTGTCTTCAACCGTTTTGGTACGGAGGTGACGGTCATTGAGTTCCTGAAGGAGTGCCTGCCGATGCTCGACGGCGATGTGGCCAAGCGCTTAAGAAAACTGTTGGAGAAGCGGGGCATCACGTTTAAGATGAAGACGGCTGTTCAGTCGGTCAAGGATATCGATGCCGATGCTATCCTGATTGCCACTGGTCGCAAACCCAATGTCTCTGCCGATTTCCAGCAGGCAGGCTTTGCCTATGATGAGCGTTCGGGTATTCAGGTCGATGACAACTACGAGACCACCGTCAAGGGTATCTATGCCATTGGCGATGTGAATGGTCGCCAGATGCTGGCGCACGCTGCTGAGATGCAGGCCATGCGTGCTGTCAACCATATCGTAGGAAAACAGGACGGTATCCGTTTCGATATCATGCCCGCTGCTATCTTCACCGAACCCGAGGCCGCTTGCGTAGGTCTCAACGAAGACCAGTTGAAAGCGCAGGGCATGGCCTACGAGTGCCGCAAGTCGTTCTGGCGTGCCAATGGAAAAGCCCTCGCGATGAACGAGGGCGAAGGGTTGCTGAAGCTTTTCGCTGATGCGGATGGTCGCATCCTTGGCTGTCACGCCTTTGGTGCACATGCTGCCGACCTCATTCAGGAGGCCAGCGTCTTGATGTGTCGCGACACCACGCTCAGCCAGTTGCGCGACATGGTACACATCCATCCCACGCTAAGCGAAGTGCTGAAAGCCGCAGCTGAATAAACTACACCGATACTTCAGCCTTGATATGAGGCCAAGGATCATAGCCTTCGAGTTCAAAGTCTTCGTACTTGAACTCGAAGATGCTTTTTACGTCAGGATTGATCTTCATGACGGGCAGCTTTCGGGGCTCGCGGGTGAGCTGTAGCTTAGCCTGTTCGATGTGGTTCAGGTAGAGGTGCGTGTCACCCGTGGTGTGGATGAAGTCGCCCACCTGGAATCCCGTCACCTGTGCCATCATCTGCAGCAGCAGCGCATACGAGGCGATGTTGAACGGTACGCCCAGGAAAGTGTCGGCTGATCGCTGGTAGAGTTGCAGGCTCAGCTTGTCGTCGGCCACGTAGAACTGGAAGATGGTGTGACAAGGGGGCAGTGCCATCCGGTTCACCTCAGCCACGTTCCACGCCGACACGATCATACGGCGCGAATTGGGGTTGGTCTTCAGCTGGTCCACCACATATTGTATCTGGTCAATCACGCCACCATTGTAGTCGGGCCATGCGCGCCACTGGTGACCATAGACGGGACCCAGCTCACCGTTCTCGTCGGCCCATTCGTTCCAGATGCGCACTCCGTGCTCCTGCAAGTAGCGCACGTTGGTGTCGCCCTGCAGAAACCATAGCAGTTCGTAGATGATGCTCTTCAGGTGCAGCTTCTTCGTGGTCAGCAGGGGGAAACCCTCGCTCAGCGGATAGCGGCTCTGCGTACCGAAGATGCTGATGGTGCCTGTTCCTGTGCGGTCACCCTTCTGGGTTCCCTCCGTCAGGATGCGGTTCAGTATGTCTAAGTATTGTTTCATAATCGTTGGGTATATGTGTTGTTTTGATTCTCCAGGGTTTGGGGTATAGGTTGTTGGCTCGCGAACCGATGTTCTTCATCTGTCCGAGCGTATGGCCCATAAAGACCACATCGACCATGCCGCGCGGGGTGTCGGCGGGCAGCACGAGTGCTTCGCCACGAAGATAGGCCATCGCCTGCTGATAGGTCAGTTCGACTTGGGGCAGATTCCCCTCGATGGGTTCCGCCTTCAGCGGATGCAAATCACGAGGGCAGTCTCTCTTACCTCTTACCTCTGACCTCTTGCCTCTTTTGCGTAACGCGCAAATAAACAGTCCTTCCCCGCGCGAGATGCCGGGAATGAAGCGGTAAACGGGTTCTGTGAATCCTTCGAGCAGCGAACCCGTGATGTTCCATTCGGGCTTCGTCTCTATCTCGATGACCTCCGCGTCGTATTCTGCGAGTATCCAGCGGATGTTCTCCTCGTTTTCCTTTGTATTAAACGTACAGGTACTATATATCATGATACCCCCGTCGTTCAAGCACTGCCAGGCGTCACTCACTATTTCGCGCTGCAGTTGCCAGCATTTCTCCACCTGCTGCGGACTCCATTCGCGGATGGTCGCCTCGTCTTTGCGGAACATCCCCTCGCCCGAGCAAGGCACATCGCAGAGGATGAGGTCAAACTTCATCTTCGCCTTCCGGTAGTCACGCGGATAACAGTTGGTGACGATATGGTTCCCGTAGCCCCACTTCGTCACGTTCTCCAGCAGGATGTTCGCCCTGTTGTGAATGGGCTCATTCGAATAGAGCACGCAGTCCTCAGGCAATGCAGCACGCAGCAACGTCGATTTCCCACCCGGTGCCGCACACATGTCTAAAGTACACAAAGGGGACGGTTCTTTTTGTGTACTTTTCCCATCCGCGCCATCGGAAGTACACAAAGAGAACCGTCCCCTTTGTGTACTTTGGCGGAGGATTTCGTCGAGAAACATCGATGAGGCCTCCTGCACATAGTAGCAGCCGGCATGGAGTAGGGGGTCAAAGGTGAAGTTAGGGCGCTGCTTCAGATAGTAGCCGTTGCGGCACCAAGGCACCCGCTCGACATCTTCCATCTTCCATCTTCCATCAGCCATCTTCCGGGGGTTCAGACGTATACTCACGGGAGTAGCCTCTTCAAACGATTGCAAGTATCGCTCGAAGCGCTCCGCACCCATCAATTGGCGCGTCGATTCGGTAAATTCTGACGGTAAATGGGCCATTCGCTTGCAAAATTAAAAAAAAAATTGCAACTTTGCAACAAATTTGGCATCGATTACGTCTAACGGACAAAGAAAAAAATAAAAACAAAGCATACGAATATGAAAAAAACACTGTTGACAATGATCATGCTACTGACACTCACCATGGGTGTCGAGGCAGCCGCACAGAAGCATCGCCACACGCCTCGCAACGAGCAGGAGTTGGTTGATACGACACAAAAGGGAGGCATCGAGGCCTTCTCTGATACGACGACGATAGCCGATTCGGCTACTTACACTTACAATGGCTGGGACGATGACGACGACTCAGACTTCAGCGTCAATGCCCTGCTCTCCGATATCGACGGCAAGGATTTTGCCGGCATGATGTTCGTTCTGGCCGTCCTGATGATCCTGTTCGTCCTGGCTCCCGTGTTCATCATCATCGCCTTGTTCTACTTTATCAATAAGAACCGCAAGGAGAAGATGCGACTGGCCCAGATGGCCATGCAGCAGGGACAGCCCATCCCCGAGCAGCTGCTGGAGGATAAGTCGGGCTCCGTGTCTGATGAATTCCAGAAGGGACTGCGCCAGTGCTTCGTAGGTGTCGGTCTGATGATATTCCTGGGCCTCACCGCAGGCGAGGTGGGTTTCGGCATCGGTGCCCTCGTGTTCTGCATCGGACTGGGTAAGATCGTAGCCGGCAAGATAGCAGAAAAGAATAATCAAAACTTTAATCAATAATAATACAACTATGACAAAGAAATTGGAACGCTCTAACGACCGTGTGATAGCCGGTGTATGTGCCGGTATCGCCGAATATCTGGATTTCGATCCTGTAGCCGTCCGACTGGGTTACGCCTTCCTGACGTTGGCAACCTGCTTCTCTGGAGTCCTGTTCTACATCGTAGCGTGGATCGTCATGCCTGAGAAGCGATATATCCAATAGCGAATGGCAACACTCACTGACATCTCTCTTGTAGCGCAGGTGGCGGTATTAGGCAACAAGCGGGCTTTCGACGAGCTCGTGCGCCGATACCAGTCGCCTGTACGCCGATTCTTTTTGAGTCAGACGCTGGGAGACAGTCAGTTGAGCGACGACCTCGCGCAGGATACCTTCATCAAGGCCTATCTGAACATCGGCAAGTTTCGCGGCCTGTCCTCCTTCCAGACGTGGCTCATGCGTATTGCCTACAATGTCTTTTACGACCACGTGCGCAGCCAGAAGCCTACCGGCGACATCGACCAGCAGGCGCCGCAGCCCGTCTACGAGAACCCGACGCTGAAGGTCGATTTGTATGCAGCCTTGGCCTTGCTCAAGCCCGACGAGCGCAGCTGTATCACGCTGCAACTCATTGATGGCTACGACATTGCGAAGATAACCGACATCACTGGGATGAAGGAAGGCACGGTGAAATCACACCTCTCGCGAGGCAAAGAGAAAATGGCAACCTATTTAAAGAATAATGGATATGACAGAAGATAACGACCTCTTGTTGCGACAGTTTTTCGCTGAGACGGCACCGCAGCAGATAGAAGACAACGGATTTACGGAGCAGGTGATGCGCCGTCTGCCCATGCGTGTCAATTGGTTCACGCACCTCTGGACGGCCTTCTGCATCTTGGTGGCTCTCGTGCTGTTCACCCTCTTCCATGGGTGGGAGCTGTTGTTCGTTCAGCTCGAGGTCTTCCTCCGCACCATGCCCACCGAGCCCCTGCTGGGTCGCCTGTTCATGGCGGCAGCTGCCCTTTTCGGTCTGTTCCTGGTAGGGGTGGGCGAGCTTATTTCTTCGGAAATAGCCCGTAAGTAGTTCTCAGCACGCGGAATTCCGTGCGGCGGTTCAGCTGGTTGCATTGCTCCTGCTGTTCCTCCGTCAGCGTCTTGACGTATTCCTCCGTCAAGACGTCGTTTCCTTTCAGGAACGGATACCGCTCTGCCACCTTCTTGCGTATCATCTTCGGCTGTTCCTTGCCATATCCCACGGGTGTCAGTCGCTCGTTCGCTATGCCGTGCTCCGTCAGGTATCTCACCACCGATTCAGCCCTTCGCTGACTCAGTCGCTTGTTATACTCCGCCGAGCCTTTGTAGTCGGTATGCGCCGACAACTCTATCGTCACGTTCGGATTCTCGTTCAGCAGCGCCACCAGCTCGTCCAGCGCCGTTGCCGACTCCGGTCGCAGCGTGGCTTTGTCGAAGTCGTAGAAGATGTTGTCTATCAACACGGGGGCCGTAATCGAGGCCAGCGGGAATTGTAGCACGTATTCCTCCGATTTCTTCACCGGCTCCACCTTGATGTGCTCCTGGTGGTTCAGGAATCCCTTGCAGGTGCCCAGCAGCACATAGTCCACGCCCGCCTTGATTTCCTGTGTGAACGACCCGTCGCCCTTCACGCTCAGCTTCAGGTTCGTACCGTCGTTACCCACCATGTATACCACACCTTCCGTCAGCTCGTAGCCGTCCTGTTCGTACACCCATCCCTTCACGGTCTGTATGATCTCCGGGTTGTAGAACGAGTAGATGTGGTCCCATCCCTTGCCGTCGCCTCTGTTCGACGAGAAGAATCCCTGGTTCTTCAAGCCCTCGAACGTCATGCCGAAGTCATCGCCTTGCGAGTTCAGCGGGAATCCCGGATGCTCTATTTTAAATGAGGAATTAGGAATGAGGAATGAGGAATTATGATTACTTTTAGAGGTGTCCTCAGGGCTTGCAAGGTTATCATAATTTCTCATTTCTAATTTCTCATTTCTAATTTTTACATAGTAAATATCCAGTCCTCCCATTCCTTCATGCCCGTTACTCGAAAAGTATAGGTCGCCATTGGGTCGGAATGTCGGGAACAGCTCGTCGCCCGGCGTGTTGATGGGCGCTCCCACGTTCTCAACACCGCCCACACCCTCTTTCATCAGTCTGATGCGCCAGATGTCGTAGCCACCCAGTCCGCCCGGCATGTTGCTCACGAAGTAGAGCCACTGTCCGTCGGGCGATACGGCGGGGTGTGCAAAGGCCGACAGCGTGTCGTGCGTCAGTGTCAGGTCCGTCGGTTTGCTCCATGCCGCGTCGCTGCGGTTGCTCGTCACGATGGTGGCATATCGCGGGTAGTTAGGATCCGTCTTGCAGAGCGTCAGGTACATCGTCCTCCCGTCTGGCGAGAAGCAGCAAGCACCCTCGTCGTAGTCGCTGTTCAGCTCCGAGTCTATCACCTCCGGTCGCTGCCATTTCCCCTGCTCGTCTTTCTGTGCCATGAAGATGTCGGCATTCTTCGTTCCCGTGATGCCGCTCAGCTCGTCGCCCTTCGACTGGTTGCGTGTCGAGGTAAAGAACAGCTGGTTGCTATTGTCGCCAGCCAGCATGGGCGAGTAGTCAGCCCGTCGCGAGTTAAACAGGTTCTCGCGCTTCACGGTATAGTCCGATCCCTGCTTCTTCCACGCTGGCGCCTGCTGTGCCGATTTCAGTCCTGTGCGGGCCAGTGCCGCGAGTGGCGATTGGCCCAGCGAGTCGATAGCCGTCTGGAATTGCTTCGCCGCCTCCTTGTAGTTGCCGTTCTTCATCAGCTGCTGAGCCAGCCGCAGGTGTGTCGTCGAGTCCGTCTGATGATACCGGATGGCATTGTTGTAAGCCGCTATCGCCTTCTGTGTGTAGTTGATGCGCTGGTAGCAGTCCGCCAGCTTCAGCGCCCGCTGTCCGCGCAGTGTCCGCTCTTTGGCAGGTGTCTGCGAGTACGCCTTCTTATATTGGTTCGCCGCATCATAGTATTCGCCCAGGGCATAGAATTTATCCCCCTTCTTCATGGCCTGCTCCGCTCCGCATCCCATCAGCAGCACCGAGGCCACGCAAATATATAGTACATATAATCTGTCTCGCATACGTATATAATAACGAAAGGGTAGGCCGTTTTATTGCCTACCCTTCCGAGTTTTATTCCGCTCCGTTTTGCCCTCCACCTTCGGGATTCAAAGGTATTCCTCCTCCTGTGGCCGTGATGGTGGTACTGTATGAAACTTGCGGGTTGTCTACCGATGCTACGGTAATCGTTGTCGTTCCATTATCCAGGATAGACAATACCCCATTGGCATCAATGGTGGCTACGTCTGTGTTGCTCGAACTCCAATTTACCAGCGTCTCAGTTGTATACGTCGGTGTGAAATTTGCTTGCAGCTGATAGGTGTTGTCTACAACCAGTGGCTGCGAGCTGTCTTGTACCCCGATAAAGGTTATAGTCACGGACGTTGGATGTATAACGACGAATACTGGTGTGTAGGCACTGGCAAATCCCGTCTGGTCGGCAGTGTAGACCAGTGAGAAGGCGTAGTTCCCATCATGAACGAATCCTTCACTCGGCGTGACCGTTAGTGTCAGCACACCGCTCTCCTCGTCTGCTGTAGCCTGATTGATAGTCAGCGAGGGCGATGTGGAGAATGACTTATTTTCAAAACTCAATTGACTCTTGTCGTTGGCTAATATCGTTGTGATTTGTTTGGGCACAACTCTATAGCGCATCGTAATAGGACTGGTCCCGTCGATACGGATAAATCCGTTGTTTTGTTCTGGAATAAATACCAGTGACTGCAACTTCATTTCGTCCTTGTCACTACTGCATGCTGCGGCTAGCATCAGCAGTGGCATGAGCATGATGATAAATGTCTTCCTATTCATGGCTCTTCTTATTTGATAACGATTTTCTTTTTATTTTGGATATAGACGCCCTTCTCTGTCGGTCTTCCTTCTATCTGTCGTCCGTTGAGGTCGTACCAGGTATCACTGTCATTATTGATGTCAGCATAGCCAGAGATACTGATTCCTGTTGCTCCGTTAATGATATCAAGTCTCGAAGCATAGGCTCTGTTGGCAGACGTTGACCTCAAGTATAGCACAGCCTTTCCAGCAGGCACCTTGATGTCTTCGCTTTCCGACTGGATGCGGTAGAACTCATTATTCTTCATGAAGTAATAGTCTCCCGACTCAAAGTGGGTATCCACGATGACAGGCACCAGACAGTTCTGCGACCCATAGTCCTTGTTGTCCTCTGTACTGATACTGGTGCCACTGGTCATGCGAACGGCGCTGGCCACCATGTCGTATGGGGTGTCATTACCGTCGCTGTTGATCAGCACACCGTTGTTGGCCTTGATGATACGCTGTCCACCTACCGACAGTTCGTTGTCAGTCAGTTCAACAATAGATACTGAGGACTTGCTGCGCTCATGTACCGTATAGACTGATACATTATTAGGAACGCAAACATCCACACCGCTTGAGAATGTCCAGTAGCGGTTCTTGGCCTTGACGGTAGTCATCACCTTTCCGGCTCTGAAGTTCTCTTCTAGCGTGGGCATCAGCGCATAGTGGGCCAGCAGTGCCAGCGTAGTGTGTACGTTCGTTGTTGCCGGAATCGCATTCTCACCGATGGCGATAGGCTCTTCCGTGTCAGGCAGATAAATATCCTTCAGGTTCTCTGCATTGGCAAAAGCATCGCTGGCGATACCCACGACGGTGTAAGTCTTACCATTGACGCTGCATGTTGCAGGGATGGTGACGCTCAGCGACTTCGACTGTTCTGACTCTGGGATGTTGATACCGCTGATCTCAATCTCATTGCTGCCTTCTCCCATCTGCGTAGTCGTGACGGTAGCACTGGTCTGCTTGTTGTCATCATCCGTGATAACCACTTCTACGGTGATGTCCGAACGTACAATGGTGTAGTTCTTAGTGATGGTGCCCTGATAATTATTGCGTCCTGTTACCACTACTTGGTAACTGCCTTCTTCCGTTCCGCCGTCATTGGTAATGGAGTAGTCATTCTCCGTCAGGATATTGCCGTCTCTGACAGTGACTATCGGCAGGTGCAGTTTACCGTTGTAATAGAATGTCGTACTGTCGAGTGCCACCATTTCATTGGTCAATTCCTTCGGGGTAATCGTGAAGGTCTTCATCTGTGAACCCTCATAGTCACCCAGTCCGGTCACCACAACTGTTGCGGTACCAGCATTGATGTTGTTAGCATAACTGATGGTATAGTCTGTTCCCTCTACCAGCTTACGCTCATCCTTCATCACCGTCACGGCAGGTTTCTGCTCCTGACCGTTGTACACCACGCTGGTCTCCGCTAGTGTGACGATAAAGGTGTTAACACCACTACTCAGAATCGTATAAGAACGTGTGGCTTCTCCTGTATAGTTGCCTATACCGTGCAACGTGACGTTGTAAAGGCCAGCCTCTGTTCCACCGCCGTTTTCTAATGTGTAGTCCGTTCCGGCTACCATTGCCAGTTCACCGTCCTTCACCTCTACAGCGGGTTTCTGGTTTGTCCCGTTATAGAAGAATACCTCCGGTGTCAGCTTCATCATGGCTGACGTTACGGGCTTGGCCTTGATGTCAAACATCGTTGAAGCCGAACCGGTGTAATTGCCTTGTCCGGTCACCATTACAGTCACCGTTCCCACATTGACATTAGCGGTTATGCTTGTAGTGTAGTTGGTGGATGGTACAACGATATTGCCTACGAGCACTTCACGTACGCTAGGAGCCTTTTCTTTGCCGTCGTAGATGTAGCTCGGCAACTGGTAGAGAACTACCGTTGCTCCGCTGAGGCTCAGCTCGCCGATTCTGAATGTCTTGGTGATGGTGCCCGAATAGTTGTTCCGTCCTGTTACCGTCACGTTGTAGCTTCCTACATTCATGCCGCCTTCATTGACTATGAAGTAATCGTTGATGGTCAGTGCCGTGCCGTCAGCGACCGTCACTTCCGGACGTTGCAACAAAGCGTTATACGTAAAGGCGTCAGCACTTAGTTGTATCATGTCTCCCGTCAGAGCCTTAGGAGTAATCAGGAATGTCTTACTCTTCGTTCCTTCATATTGTCCCTGTCCCTTGACGGTGACGGTAGCTGTACCAACGTTCACGTTGTTTGTATAGTCCACAGTGTAATGTACCCCCGCCGTCAGTACTGTCTGTCCGTCCATTACTGTTACGGAAGGCTGCTGCTCACTGCCGTTATAGGTTACACGCTCAGCATCGAGTCTCACATCAAACACATCCGCCTCCTTCGTGCGAATCGTGAATGTCGTAGTGGCCGTTCCCTTGTAGTTGCCCTTACCTGTTATCGTCACATTGTAGGTTCCTACCGAGGTGCCACCATTGTTCGTCAGCGTATAGTCCTTATCCAGCGTCAGTGTGGTCTCTCCGTCTCTAACGGTAACCTCTGGCTTCTGCTGGGTTCCAGTATAGATATACTCCTCATTGCTGAGCACAATCATACTCTTCTCCACAGACTTTTGTACTACATCGAACGTCACCGTCTTCGAGTCCTTGAAGTCACCTTGACCAGTGACCGTCACCGTAGCCGATCCGACATTGGTATTGTCGCCGTAACTTACCGTATATCCTGTTGTAGGCACGATGATACCACTGGCAATCAACTCGCGAACCGTAGGTCTCTTCGACTTGCCGTCATAGATGTAGCTCTGCAGTTCGTTGAGCGTCACCGTAGCCTCGGCAATACTCAACTGGGTGATGTCAAACGACTTGCTCACCTGTCCGCTATAGTTGCCCTTGCCGTCTACGACAATTTGGAATGTACCCACATGCGTACCACCGTTGTTGGTGATGGTATAGTCGTTGGCAGTGAGTATCGTACCGTCGCTGACGCTGACTGTCGGCTTTTGCAGTATGGCGTTATAGACGAAGCTTGTCGCTGAGAGTGTCACCATCTCGCTGGTCATTGGCTTGGGTGTAATCTGGAAGGTGGCCGTTTTGGTTCCGGCATAGTTGCCCTTACCCGTAACGGTTACTGTTGCCGTACCAACATTCACGTTGTCGGCATAGCTTACCGTATAGTCGTTCTCCGTCAGTAGCGCATCGCCATCCGTTACATTGACACTTGGTGTCTTTGCTATGCCGTCATAGACAAAGCTCGTCGTGCCTAATGTAATGTCGAAGGTTGCAGCCTCCTTGTTGACGATACTGAACTTACGCGTGATGGAGCCGCTATAGTTTCCAGTATTCGTACTGCTCACTGTTACCGTGTAGTCACCCACCTGCGAACCACCTTCATTGGTGATGGTATAGTCGGTCGTCTTGATGATGTTGTTGGCTCCCTCTCCGTCGCTCACCGTGACAACAGGCTTGATGTTGCTACCAGTATAGACAAAGGTCTCAGCATCCAGCGTCACCATTTCTGCTGTCAACGGCTTCTTGGCAATTTCGAAGGTTGTCGTTGCCGTACCTGTGAAGTTGCCTTGTCCCGTGATGGTCACAGTAGCTGTACCTACGTTGATGTTGTTGGCATATCCTGTGATGCTATATCCTGAGGTGGGAACGGCCAGCGTGCTGCTTCCTGAACCTACTACGACCTCGCGTACACCGGGCTTTTGCTCCTTACCGTTGTAGGCGTTACTAGCCTGCTGGTATAGGGTGATGTCTGCATCTGCTATCGACAGTGCATCGATGTAGTAGTTCAGCGTAACCTTTCCCTCATAGTTCCCGCGTCCCGTTACAACGACTGAGTGGGTTCCTGCATTGATAGCACCAGAATTACTCGTGGCATAGTCGTTGTCCATGAGGATGGATGTTGTCTCTCCTTCAGGAATATCCTTGACGTTAACTGTTGGTTGCTGTACGAGTCCGTTGTAGGTGAAGTGCACCGCATTGTTAGTCATATCGGTGATGGGGGAGAGTGTCACCATACTGCTCGTCAGCTGCTTGGGCTTAATGGTGAAGTTCCTGGTTATCGTTCCGGCATAACCGCCAATACCCGTAACAACGACGGTTGCCGTACCGGCATTCTTGTTGTTGTTGTAGCTGACGGTATAGTGCAGTCCCTTGGTCAGGGTGATGGTCTCTGCCGTACTGTTGTCAATAACCGTCACCTCAGGTTCTTGTTCCTTACCATTATATATTACGGGACTGATGTTGCTCACTCCGAATACAGAGGCGCCTTGGGTGATGATGTTATACGATCTGGAGGCATTACCAGTATAGTTGCCCTTGCCCGTGACATATACATAATATGTACCCACTTCGGTAGCGCCGTCGTTCACCAATGTATAGTCCACACCTTCCGTCAGTGTCTTGCTGCCGTCCTTGATGGTCACCACAGGCTTAATGACGCTACCCGTATGAATCAGGTTCACATTGTCGAATATGATCATATCGTTGCTCACCAGCTTGGGTGTTACCGTGTAGCTCTTAGTGGTCGATCCTGTGAAATTGCCCGTTCCCGTAATGGTGATGGTCTTCAAGCCCTGGTTGATGACATCGTCCGGATACGTCACCGTATAGCCCGTTGTCGGAACAACCATCGTACCTACCGTCACCTCGCGTACGGTGGGTTTCTTCTCTGTACCATCGTAGATATAGCTCGTCAGTTCGTTCAGCGTTACCGACGCGTCGTTCAGACTCAGCAGTCCGATGGTGTACGTCTTTGCCACCTCACCGGTGTAGTTGCCAATACCCTTCACCGTCACCGTCTTCGTGCCCTGACTGATGGCATCCGTCGGGTAAATCACCTGGTAGTCCGCATTCAGCGTCAGCGGCGTGTTCGTGTCCGTATCCGTCACCGTCACCGCTGGCTTCTGCTCCGAACCGCTATAGGTGAATGCCGTGCTCGACAGGGCCACCATACCGTTCGCCAGCGTCTTCGCCGTAATGGTAAAGTTCTTCGTCTGCGTACCGCTATAGTTACCCTTACCCGTTACCGTCACCGTTGCCGTACCCACATTCGTGTTGTCCGTGTAGGCCACCGTATAGTCCGTGTTCAGCGTCAGCACTGTTGTCGTACCCGCTTTCTTCACCGTTACAGCAGGTGTCAGGGGCGAACCGCTATAGGTGAACGTACCCGTTAACTCTTCTACCAGGAATCCCGTTGCGCCCTGTGCAATGATGCTGTACTGCTTCTTCGCCGAGCCTTTGTAGTTGCCCTGTCCGGTAATGTTCACCTCATAGGTGCCCACCGCCGTACCACCGGGATTGCTAAGCGTATAGTCCGTTGTCAGCGCCAGCACCTTCGCGCCGTCCTTCACAGTCACCGTCGGGGCCAGCAGACTGCCCGTATATTCCAGGTTCTCACTGCTCAGGTATATCATATCGCTGGTCACTGCCTTCTGCTCAATATTGAAGGTTGTGGTGTTGCCGTCCTTGAAGTTCGAACCGGTCTTCGCCGTTACCGTCACTGTAGCGGTTCCAACGTTTGTGTTGCTGGTGTAGGCTACGTCATAAGCCGTCGCCGGAACAACCAGCTCGCCCACCTTCACCAGTTGCACGGCAGGTGTCTTCGCAGCACCGTCATAGACATAACTCGTCAGCGTCGCCAGCGTGATTGTCGCCGTCGAAAGACTCAACTGACTAATGGTAAATGTCTTGTCAATGCTCCCCGTATAGTTGTTCTGACCGTTAACCACCACATGGTAGGTGCCGATATTCGTGCCGCCTTCGTTGGTCACTACGTAGTCGTTGCTCGTGATGATATTATTGTCTGTTACGGTAATGGTGGGCTTCTGTACGTTGCCATTATACGTAAAGTCTGTTCCTGACAAGCCCACCATAGCAGCTGTCAATGCCTTCGGCTTGATGGTAAACGTCTGGCTCTTCACAAAAGTATAGCCGTTCTTACCCGTCACCGTCACTACGGCCGTTCCAGCGTTGATGTTGTTCAGGTAAGCTACCGAATAATAACTGCCGTCCAACGTGTTTGTTCCGTCCTTTACCACAGGTGCAGGTGTCTGAGCCGTACCGTCGTACGTCTGATCGGCTATGGCATCAATCGTAAATGCCGACGCATCGTTAGCCACAATGCTATACGACTTCGAGGCCGTGCCCGTATAGTTACCTTGTCCGGTAATAGTCACGCTATACGTACCGATGGCCGTACCACCCTCGTTCGTCAGTGTGTAGTCGGTATCCAACGTCATCGGCAGCGTTCCGTTCTTCACCGTCACCGTCGCGGGCTTGTGCAGCGTTCCGTCGTAGTTGAACGTCGTCTCACTGATGGCAATCATGTCGCTGTTCACCGTCTTCGGAGTAATGGTGAATGTCGTCGAGGCCGTTCCCGAACAGTTACCCTTACCCGTCACCGTCACCGTAGCCTCACCGACATTGACGTTGTTGCTATAGCTCACGGTATAGTTGTCGGCAGGAATCACCGTCGAACCGAGCTTCACCTCACTGACGCCCGGCTTCTTTTCGTTGCCGTCGTAGGTATAGTCACTCAGGCTATACAACACCATCGACGCACCCGTCAGACTCTGACCGCCAATGCTATACGACGTACCCGAGGTTCGCACATCCTTATAGTTTCCGATACCCGTTACCGTCACCGTATAATCACCCTGTGCCACACCACCGTCGTTCACCAGCGTATAGTCCGTATTCAGTACCAGCGTCTTACTTGCTCCGTCCTTCACCGTTACCGTTGGTTTCTGCGTCGTACCGGTATAGGTGAACGTAGCAGGCGACAGCGTCACACCGATATCCGCGTGGTTCAGCGACTTCGGCGTGATTTCGAAGTTAACGCTCTTCGTACCACTATAGCCGTTGATACCAGTCACCGTTACCGTTGCCGTTCCAGCATTGATGTTATTGCTGTATTCCACCGTATAGTCTGTTCCCTTTGTCAGAGCTCTGTTATTGTTATCGGTTACCGAGGGCTCGGGTTTGATTTCTGCTCCGGTGTATTCTTGAGCGGCAATAGCTGCTACTGTGAATCCTGCAGCCTGATTACCGATAATGCTATATTGCTTCTCTGCCGTTCCTTTATAGTTACCCTTACCGGTCAGTGTCACCACGTAGGTTCCCACCGTAGCATGGTCGGGATTCAGAAGTGTGTAGTCATTCGTTGTGATGATATTGGTCGTACCGACCATATCCTGAATCGTCACAGTGGGATGCTGATCCAAACCGGTATAAACCAGATTTTCGTTGGCAAGGACTATCATACTGCTGGTTACTGCCTTCTGCTCGATAGTGTAGCTTAGCTCCTTCTCACCGGCATAGTTGCCTGTACCCTTAATCTTAAAGCTCTTGCCACCTTGGTTTGTGTAGTCTGCCGTAGCCGTAAACTCAGTCGTGTAGTCGGTTCCTGCCGTCAGTTTATGACCATCGACAACGACGGACGTCACCGTCGGTTTCTGCACGCTACCGTTAAATACGATACTTTCGTACGATAAGGCAACCTCAGCTCCAGCCACACTCTTCAATCCAACGGAATAGGTCGGTTCAAGTGTACCGGAATAATTACCGATACCTGTTATGGTAATGGTCTTTGTTCCCTGGCTGACCATATCTGCAGGCCATGTCACGGTATAGTCCTTATCCACCGAAAGGGTGGTGCCGCCGTCCTTCACTGTCACCGTAGGCTTCTGTTCATTGCCGTTGTAAGTAAAGCTGGTAGCCGACAGTGTCACCATAGTCATAGCCAGTGCCTTCGGATTGATGGTAAAGTAAACAGTCTGCGTTCCGCTATAGTCTCCGATACCTGTCACCGTTACAGAGGCTGTATTTGTACCGGCATTCACATTGTTTGCCCATGCCAGCGTATAGTGAGTATTCTCCGTCAACGTAGTCACTACACCGTTCACTGTTGCAGTAACAGTGGGCTTAGGCGTCAGTGCCATTCCAGTGTAGTTCTGTGAGGCTATAGCACCGACTGTGAATCCCGTAGCCCCCTTCGTTACAATACTGTATTGCTTGACGGCGCTACCGGTGTAGTTGCCCTTACCGTCAATCTTGACTTCGTAGTTACCTACATTGGTACCACCGGCATTCGTCAGTGTGTAGTCATCGGTGGTTATAATCTCCACACCACCCACCTTGTCGCTGACAGCAACCGTCGGCACGTGTGCTGCACCGTCGTAGGTAAAGCTGTTGGTTGTGGTATTGAATCCATCACCACCCAACGTCATCATATTGCTGTTCACCTCCTTCTGCAGGATGGTAAACTCCGTATAGGCACTACCTGTAAAGTTCGACCCATCCTTTGCCGTTACTGTCACCCTTGCCTTGTTCGTTGCCGTACTGGCATCTTTATGATTGGTGTAGCTTACGTCGTATGCTTCCATTGGTACAACGAAATTACCCACCTTGACTAACTGTACACCCGGCTCCTTATTGCTACCATCATACACATAACTTGGTAGTGAGAACAGCGTGATACTTGCTGTTGAGATGTCCAACTGGTTAATGGTATAGGTAGGCGACAATGTACCGGTATAGTTTCCGATACCTGTAATGACTACTTTCTTGGTTCCCTGACTGGTTAGGTTGTCTACATCCGTAGTTTCTGTGTTTTTATACTCTAAGGTATAGTCCTCACCCAGTTTCAAGTCCTTATTGATGGTTGCCAAAGCATCATGAACGATGACTGTTGTTGGTTTCTTCGGTGTTCCGTCGTAAGTGAAGCTCGAAGGTGTCAATGATGTTGTGATTTCACTATTGGTAAGTGCTCTCGCGGTAATGGTAAATGCCTTACTTAGCGTAAAGTCATATCCGTTTTTACCAGTCACCGTTACATAAGCCGTACTACTGACATTGATGTTGTTCTGATAAGATACGGAATAATAGTCTGTACTAAGAATATCCTCTCCTTTCTTTACAACTGGAACAGGTTCCTTTGCAGTACCGTCATAAGTCTGATTGGGGATGTCTTGTATCGAGAAACCTGAAGCCTCATTGGCAACAATACTATAGGTCTTGATAGCAGTACTCGTATAATTACCCTTACCTTCTATCTGAACTTCATAAGTGCCAACATTTGTTCCACCTGCATTACTCAGAATCTTATAGTCCTTATCACCAGTATTTGACAAAACGGTTTCGCCATCTTTGACAACAACTACTGGCACATGGGCACTTGCGTTATAAATAAAACAGTTGTTATTGTTATCGAAGTCATCATTGCTGAACGATATCATATTACTTGCCACCGGCTTGCGGTCAATCGTAAAGTTTGTAGAAGCTGTTCCCGTAAAGTCGGTATTGGCTTTAGCCGTAACCGTTACCGTAGCCGTACCGGCATTGGTATTGTTTGTATAACCATCAGCATACGTATAATCTGTAGAGGGAACTAGCAAACTTCCCACCTTCACTTCTGTCACTGTTGGTGTCTTTGCTGTACCGTCATACACATAGTTTGTCGTTGCCAAAGTAATGACAGCACCAGAAAGATTTAACGTATTAATAATATATGTGCGTGTAAGGCTTCCCGAGTAGTTACCCATACCCGTTATCGTCACAGAATAATTGGGATTAGCAGTTGTATTGGCATGTAATCCACCCTCATTCGTCAAGGTGTAATCCGTGTTTAGCACCAGTGTCTTAGTACCGTCCGTGACGTTTACGTTAGGTTTTTGTGTTGTACCATTAAATGTAAATTCGTACTGAGACAGAGTTGCTGTAATTCCAGCAGTTGTCAACGGTCTGGGATCAATATCAAAAGTGGTGCTAGCCGTTCCACTATAGTTACCTTTACCGGTAACGGTGATGGTTGCCTGACCCGCATTGATATTATTGGTATAGACCACAGAATACTCTGTTTCTACTGTTAATGTCGTTCCTCCTTGCTTTACCGTGATATTGGGCTTGTGTTCTGCACCATTATAGATAAATGGGCCTTGGCCATCATTAACCGTAACCACAAGGCTACCAGCCTCCACAATCTGGAATGTTTTTGTAATCTCACCACTATAGTTGACGATACCCGTAACCTTTACTGTCGCAACACCCACATTAGTATTATCACTGTAATCTACTGTAAAGTGTGTGTCTTGTGTCAGATTATGTGGAGTTTCACTAGTCCCAATGTTAACCGTTACCGAAGGAGTTTTGGCAGTTCCGCTATAAACGACACTCGTATATTCCAGACTTACCATAGATGCCGTCAATGCAAACGGGTTAATGGTAAAGTTCGTTGTTGCTGGAGGATTTGTTGTATGAGCTACAAGATTCCCTGTACCAGAAGCATTTATCTGAACAGTGGCAGTACCTGCATTCTCATTGTTAGAATACACAGGCGTATAGTCACCCGGAGGCACTATCACGTTTCCTACTTGCACCTGAGTTATTCCAGGGGTCTTTGCCGTACCATCATATACGTAGCTATTTGTCGCCAGCAGAATAGTGGTGTTATTATTGTCAAAACTAAGAGGTGTAATACTATAGGTAGGCATTCCTTCCGTATCAGAATCCAGTGTTCCCTGATAGTTTCCCTTACCTACTACCGTTACGGTATAATTAGTTCCTACGTTAGTTGCTCCCTCGTTGGTCAACGTATAGTCTGTACCTTCCACAAGCGTCTTGGTAGTACCATCCTTTATTGTGACTCCTGGCTTTTGTACAGAGCCATTGTATATAAAGGTTTCTGGCGTAAAGGACACCATATTTGTCGCCAACGCCTTAGGCTGAATAGTGAACGTACCCGTCTGAACAAACTGGTAGTTGCCCGTTCCTGTTGCGGTTACCGTAGCTGTTCCCGCATTGATATTGTCGTGATAGGATAGGCTATAGTCTGTACCTGGTGCAAGAATAGTATATGTCTCTGGAGTAGTGCCCATTTTCTTTTTTACAATAACAGATTGTGCGTCGTCTGTAACATCTACATTACTTCCCTCAGGTGTATAAGCGCTTCCTTTGTAAGTATAGGTACCAGAAACCGTTACTATGAAATCAGAATCCGACGAACCATAGTTAATCGCGTAGGTCTTGTTAATAGAACCCGTATAGTTGCCAGCACCCGTAATTGTGACAGTATAAGAACCAACTGCACTACTTGCTGCAGCATCTGCACCGTCATATTTCAGTGTATAGTCCATACCCGCACTAAGTGTCTTGGGATTTCCGCTAACAAGTATTCCACCATCCTTGACGGTCACCGTTGGATACTGCACCGCTCCATTATAGGTAAATGATGTCGCACTTAGTGTAATCGTCAAGTCACTGACAGGCTTCGGGTCAATGGTATATGTCTTTGTGGCAGTACCTGACAAGTTGTTGTTTGACGAATGATTGATAGTTACCGTTTTACTACCAGCACTGGTATGGTCGGTGTCATAGCTAACTGTATAGTCTGTCGATGGAATAACGATTCCGTCAACCTTCACCTGTTGCACAGTTGGCTCTTTCACTTTTCCATCGTACACATAGTTAGTCGTATTGAGGGTAATTGCTGTATTGGTATTGCTATACGTGAGGGCTGTGATGGAATAGGGATCAGAATCCTTCGTTGTATCATCATCATAGTTGCCTAAGCCCGTTATCGTTGCCTTATAGGTAGATCCTACATTCACACCACCGGCATTCACTAGGGTATAGTCTCTATTTTCTACCAATAATGTACCTCTATCCTTTACCGTCACTGTCGGCTTTTGTGTGCTGGCATTGTAAGTAAAGGAAGTCTCAGACAAGGTGATGGTAATATCGTCATTATCACCAGTTTTGGCATTTACAGACTTAGGTGTGATATTAAAGGTCACTTCACCAAATTTGCCATTATACGAATTGATTCCAACCACACTGACTCTTGCCGTACCCACATTGATATTGTTGCTATATACGACTTCATAGTGGGTGTGTAATGTAAGTACATGCGTTCCATCCTTTACCGTGACTGTTGGCGTAATCGCAGCACCTGTATAGGTTTGGTTGCCTATAGCGGTAATGTCGAAACCGGCACTGGTAATCGAATAGGTGATTTCCTTTGAACCAGAGTAGTTAGTTCCATTCTTGGCAGTGAATGTCATGGTATAGGTACCGACATCTTTACTTGCATTATTTTCCGGATGCTCATCTTCATGTTTACTGTATGTTACGGTGTAATGCGTGTCTTTTGTAAGATTGGCCTTTCCGTCATTCACTGTAATTGACGGTGCCCATACATTTCCATTATAAGGAAAGGACGTAGTTCCTGTAAACGTACATTGAGAGATAGGCATCTGCGTGATGGTATATGTCGCACTAACATTACCAGAGAAATTCCCTTTGCCAGTAATGGTAACAGTATAAGAACCTTTGTCCTGTGAGCTTTCATTTGAATAGGTTACATTCTCGTAATCTGTATCCAAATAAAGCGTCTGTCCTTTCATGAAGACACCTGTGATATCAGGCTTCTGCACAGTATGATTATACACGTAACTTGTCTGTGATAATTGTATCTTAGCACCATCATCTCCACTTATAGAACGTGCAGTGATACTATATGTTTTCGTTGCAGTACCTTTATATTTTCCAATACCAGTAACTGTGATGGTTTCTGATCCAACATTAGTAATACTCGCAATACCACTCACCGTATAATCCGTACCTTCTGTAAGAGTGACGGTACCGCTACTTATGGTAACATTATTAATTACAGGCGTATGTGCTAACCAGTCGTAGACGTGGCTCGACTCAACTAGGTTTATAGTTGCAACATAATCTCCACTACTGATGTCTTTCCTGTTCGCAAACGTCGGGGTAATCGTCACATTGCCGATGGGCATGGTGAATTCATAGGTAAATTCACCTGTCTGTCTTACCTCTACGTCACCTTCTATTGCAATAGAGGGGGATGTACGGCGAGGGGCAGAGGCACCACCGGCGGGAACGTCCGATTGTACCGTTAGTCCTGTCAGGTATTTGTTGTCATCTTTAGCAACAGTCAGTGTAACCGTTTGTCCTGCTATAACATTCGTAGTTCCAGATACTATGGTAGTACTTCCATATTTTGCAGATATGGCAGGATTTCCCGATGAATTCGTCCAAGTCACCGTATAAGCCCACGTTGCCGTAGCCATGAGCATCATCATCAATGTAACAGACAGTCTTTGTATCTTGTTCATAGTCTTCATCCTCCTTTATTTAATAATGATTTTCTTGCCATTCTGTATGTAGAGACCCTTTGTGGGGTGCGATACCTTACGTCCACTCAGGTCGTAGAATTGGTTGCCTTTTCTGGTGTCTTCTACTTTTATCTCATCGATACCTGTCGGGGTTATACCTAGATTAAACATAGGTGCATAGTAAGCAGTACCAGACAAATCCAGATAGCATTTCTCTGCCTCTAATGTTCCACTTTTACTGCGTGCAAACTTGTCATCCACCAGTATCCATATTTTAGTGGTTCCACCAGTAATACCGCCATCATTGTCTAAATCCCAGTCAGTGGGCGTTCCTCCTCCATCAACGTGGCATTTAAGATACGTTGAGGCTCCCGTCCAGTTCGCATCATTCAGTCTTGTATCTGAAGGCTTTATCAGTGCCGGGTATATTCCTGAGGCTGTTCCCGTTTTTCTGTATAACAGCATCGGCGTTTCACTCTTAATAACTGCTTTTGGACCGTTCAATATAACGGAATTTGTGGTGATACTTGAAACCGTAAAAGCTTCGAAGTCGTTTGTTACCTCCATATTATAGGTTTTATTATAATATGTCCTCCATCTATGTCCATTATTATTATTAAGCGTTATTTCTTGTCTGATCTGATAATCCACCGTCTTCGTACCTGTGTAGTTGCCTGTAAAGGTAATGATAAAGTTGTAGATGTCAGGAGCTGTAAAATCTGGTGAATTGACATTCACATAGGTTCCTGTCTTTGCTATAGTATAATCAGTGGTTAGTGTCAACGGCCTGTTGCCATCAGAAGCATCCTCGATGGTGATACTGGGCTCATGGGCACTTCCATCTGCATTGAAATGGTCGGGGGTCACGGTGACAGCAGCAAAGTCAACAGTATTGTCTTTCAACACCCTTTTGGTAATCGTCAGTTGTCCATTAACATGTGTGATGGTATAATTAGTGGCTGTAGCACTACTTATCGTTATCGGATAATCGCCTACATTAGAATTCTGATTGGCACTAGTGCTGAGCGTAGGTTGTGTTGATAGTACAGAATTCGTCTCGCTCCCTTTAAATCCACTGTAAGTGGCAGTAAGCATGGGAACAGCATCACGATACTGCTTAGTCTTGTCGTCTGCAGTAATGGTTAGCGGAGCCTTCGTAATAGTCAGTGTTGTTCCGCTACTGATGCTTCCACTATAAGTGCCAATACCCGTAATCGTGGGAGAGATGCTACCGGCATTTGTCAGTGTATTAGTAGTGATGGAATAATCCGTACCCACAGTCAAATCAGCACTTCCCAACCATACATTAGCAGTATGTTCTAAAGCGTCATACTCTATGCTCGTTGGCGCAGAAGAAGTACCATCCCAAGTATCCCAGTGAACGGTTGCTCCGGTGATAAGGTTGCAAGAGGCATAGGTTACAGTAACCACAATGTCGTAGTTTGGCATCGTAAAAGTATAGTCTCCTCCATAATGTGCATTAATATAAGCTGCATCTGTAGTGTTGACAGATATGTTATAGACTGTCCCAAAGCCGACACGTCGTCGGGGACTTTCTGCATTTCCCAAATCCATCACGCGCTCATACTCAATTTTTGAGACGTAATAGCTGGCATTTGGGGTAATTGTTAATGTGACAGGACTATTTACTGCAATGTCATCAGTACCTACTGTGATACTTGCTGAATTAACGGTTGCAGTCACAGTGCCGTTCTCCGAATAAAATGCCATTATCTTATGAGCATAGCCTGCTGTTACTGTCAGGAGGCAAGCCATTGTGAATACTATTCTTTGTATCTTATTCATAACTATTCCCTCCTTTGTTTTATTTAACAACAACCTTTCTGCCATTATGTATATAGATACCCTTCACTGTGGGCTTACCTTGCAAGCGGCGTCCCTCCAACGAATACCAGATGTCGTTACCCGATGGAGCATCGTTCGTTTCCAAATCGTCAATCTTGATGATGCCTGTCGTTTGATCAACATCTCCTAAGATAATATTCAGATAAGATGGGGCTGATGATGGTGGTAATGCTGGATCTGTCGATTTCCTTACGATATAACAGCGACGTGCCGGCAGTGTTCCACTTGCAGCTCTGTAAAAGCCGTTAGCATTCAACATGTAAATTGCTGAAGCGTCATTCTCAGTTAATAGCTCGTTCAACGCCTTGGGCGTATCTTCAATACCTTTGAAATGCTCTGAATCATATGTGACAGAGGACGTTTCCCCAGTATATGCTGTTAAGTGGAAAGTGGTGTAACTAGTATAGGCCGTACATTCAAATAGAATAGGAGTATTTTCTGGTAAATAGCTGAGTTCAGATGAGGTCTGAACCGTTCTGTTACTCCAGTTAACATTAGTGATAGTATAGGCGTGTGGTTCGCTGGTTCCATTAGGTGAATTCAAGTTTTCAGACGGGTAGTAGGTGGCATAGAGCTGGTTGCTTACAGGTGTGAGTACAACCTTCCTGGTGATAGTGAAATTTTCGGATTTAGTGAGGGTGTTGTTATAAATACCCTTGCCTGTAATAGTCACTGTAGCTGTGCCCACAGCATCATTATTGGTATACGCCACCGTGTAGTCTACATCCTTTTCCAGTGTCAAACCAGCGTATGTTACAGTGACTGCTGGTGTTATAGGATATCCTAAATTTGGACGGGGACCTTGATAATCGTAATAACCTCCTTCTCCTGGCTCGAGTGCTATAGTTGCGCCCGTAACATCCATCGAATAGAATCTACTTTGAGTATAGCTACTCCAATAGGCAGTTGAAAGGTATGTAGCCCTTAAACTGCTGGCAACCATAAACTTACATGTGGTATTGTCAAACATGGAGACACCTCCCGCTGGTACATTAGCAGTATGATGGAGATATATGTGAGTCAGCGTACTGCAACTATGGAATGCATATGGAGAGATATTTGTTACCGTAGTAGGAATGGTGTACGTGGTAGCAGTATTTCCTGCAGGATAGCATACCAATTGCGTGGGATCTCCTGTCGCACCCATAAAGAGGACGCCATCAATTGCTTGGAAGTCGCCATTCCCTGTTTGAACCGTAATGGTCTTTAAGGAAGTGTTATAAGCAAAGGCACCATTAGCAACCGAGGTAATAGATGAAGGCAACTCATAAGTATCGGGAGTAGTTTTTCCTGCCGGGTAACAGATGAGTTGAGTGGGTGTAGAAGTCACCTTATTATAAAGTACACCATTTGAAGATGAGTAGTTTGCGTTACCACCATCTACGTTAATGCTTGTCAGGTGGGTACAATTACCAAAGGCAAAGGTGCCAATGTCTGTTACCGTACTAGGAATCTGTATGCTGGTTATGCCACTTCCATAGAAAGCTTTTTCACCAGTTGTAGTCACAGATGCGGGAATAGTGACAGCAGTGCTTAACCCGCTCCCGGAAAATGCGTAGGCACAGATATTGGTTACATGGTTAGAAATGCTTAGCGCTGTATAATTAAGGCCTGTCCAAGGTATGCTGGTACCCATCGCACAGTCGACGTTATTCTCTGTAACAAAGGTAAGCGTACCATTGTCGTTATAATACTTCATCTTTTCATTGTCCGCACTTGTCGACCCTGCTCCACAATAGCCACCTCGAAGACTGACTGCAGTGATTGTAACATCACTGGCAGGCATGGTAAACGTATATGTATTTGTTGTGCCATTGCCTACCTTCGGATAAGTGGGTGCAGGTTCCGTGACTCCGCCTGAATAAGCTAAACTCACGGGAACCAATCCACTACTGACTGTGACATATACTTTGATATGTTCTCCGGGTACTGCTTTGATGGGACTTGTAGAATAGTCTCCTTGAATATGGACATACGTACTCGTTGCTGCTCTGGTAATATTGTATGTCTGTCCAACAATAGCCTCACCATCACTCTTGAGACCAATACCCCAAGTGCTTTCATCTGCAACGAAATGACTTGCATCGCCTTTACCATTCAGACCAGAGGTAAACACATAAGGACTGGTAGCATAGGAAATGCCGATATTTGCCTTTTGAGTCGTTGTTCCTGATGTGTTGGTCAGTGAACCTGTGATGGTAATAATATTACTTGTTTCCAGATAGACATTGTTGGCTGCATTGTTCACTGTATTGTTAGCGATGGAGGGAATTCCTTGCAAATTGAAAGAATTTGCAGTCGTTTTATTGTGGTAGATACCACCACCATGCGCTGTGGCAGTATTTTCAATGATGGTGCCACCTTGGATGTTCAGCGTACCTGTATTATAGATACCTCCACCGTCAACAGATGCGTTATTGCGAATAACACCACTTTCTATTGTTAAAGTACCCGTATTGCAAATACCACCGCCTTTCGTAGTTCTTGTATTGTCGTTATTTCCACCTTGTATATACCCAGTTCCAGTTGTATTCTTGATGGTTAATGTGCCTTCATTAAAGATGACACAACCTTCTGGTATCAAACTACTTAAATTACGGTTGAGGGTTCTACCCTTCAGGTCAAGGGTGATATTCTGACCTGACGCAATATGCAGATAAGTGTCAGTGTAAGTGCCAGTACTTTGAGCTTCATAGGTCTTGTTTTCCAAAGAAATCGTTGTTTCAGTAGTTCCTGCTTGGTCGATAAGTTCCTGCACATGTGCCCAGTAGGATATTAGCTGGGCTTCTATTCCTGTTGTTGTCTGTTTTAGCCAGACGTATCCACTGGCATCCGCAGAGAAATCCTAATAGTCGCCTGCATGACTTGTCAATCCAGAGGTAAACTCTCCATATGTGTCTTCCATCGTAATACCGACGTTCGCCGTAGTTAAGTCAGCATTGATGTTTATTTTCACACCACTGGGCAGATAAACATTATTGGCTGCACTGCTTACCGTGTTGTTGGTAACAGTAGGATTTCCCGACATATTAATGGTTCCACCTTGGTAAATGCCACCTCCAGATGCCGTCGCTTTATTTGTTTGGATGGTACCACCGCTAATGTTCAGCGTACCGCAGTTATAAATACCACCACCCTTCGCAACGTAAACCGTATTGGATGAATAACCATTCCCTGTGATGCTACCACCACTGATAGTAAGCGTTCCGTAGTTATATATGCCACCACCATAACCATCTGTCGATGTGATGTTGTTTTGAATGGTTCCACCATTGATGGTCATACTCTTGCCGGTATTATTATAGATACCACCACCGGTATTGGCTGTGTTGCTTGAAATATTTCCATCAGAGACGGTCAAACCTGCTTCATCATT
>Ga0129306_1000847_pt1 | contig 41766 bp, 28 predicted proteins | sample P827metagenome_FD_94438 | JGI IMG/M metagenome (GOLD analysis project Ga0129306, IMG submission 94438) | Capybara group fecal microbial communities from Wisconsin, USA - P827 metagenome | ecosystem: Host-associated > Mammals > Digestive system > Large intestine > Fecal | place: USA: Wisconsin... | reverse complement strand
GGCCTTGCCCCACTTGGAGGTGCTGCCCGTAGCCCAGGTACCCCAGTTTGACTCGACCCAGTCGCCGTGTTCGTTGTAATGGCCCGTGCCCTCTTTCTTGGGACTCCAGTCAACCTCGGTGATGATGACGGGGGCGGCATCGACGACGGGTACCTGATTGTGGAACTGGCGTATTTTGTTGGCAGGGTCAGGGGTGTCGTCGCTACAGCCGTACCAGCCGCAGTAGTCATGCACGGCATAGCCGATGTTGTAGCCCTCGATGGGGTGTACGGCATAGCTGCTGTAGTTCGCCTGCCAGCCGGTGCCGGGCACCCAGATGATGCCGGTGAAACCGTTGGCGCGGATGCGGTCCACGATAGGCTGGAAGTAGTCGTGCAGGGCCCGAGGGTCGTCCTCGCCCTGGGCGTTCTTGAGCGAGACGGGTTCGTTGGCGAGCTCGATGCTGATCTGTCCCGGGTAGCGCAGGATGGAGTCGTTCTTCGTAAAAGTGTCCCACACGGTCATGAGGTAGTCCTGATAGTAGTCGCCCACCTTCAGGTTGCCTGGGCAGACGCCTGGTGGACGCACGACGACGTACATGCCGTGGTTCATGGCACGGCGGGCGATGGGAAAATAGAGGGTGCGGAGGTAGCTCTTGAGGCGTGTCTGGCTGAAGCGCGAGATGTCGGCTTCGCCGCTCTCCTTGCCGTCGCTCTGCTTGTTGGGGTCGTTGGTCCAGGCGGGGTCGAGGTGTAGGCGGAAGACGTCGCACTTGGCCTCTTCGAGTCCAGCGAAGAGCTTCTCGAAGTAGTTGATGCAGCGGTTACGGCCGTCGGTGTCGTAGTTCCATCCCCAGCGCCCATTATTGAACCAGGCGTTGGGGGTGTCCATGACGCCGTGGAGAACGACGTGGTTGCCGTGCTGGTCTACCAGCCAACGGCCTTCCACATGGAGGGTGGGTAGCGGTTTGACGCCCTGTGCCCAGCTGGCAACAGCCATCAGAGTGGCTATCCCGATGGTGATGATGGTTCGTTTCGTCATGCTTGTATTTGAGATTGTTATTACCTGTGAATATATGAACGAAAAAGTTTTTCATGGCAAAGATAAGGAGTGCTATTGACAAATCCAAATTTATTTGCTTTTTCCGGCTGCGCCTCAGAACGGACGGAGCAGCGAGTGCAAAGCAAACCTGTTTGCTCTGCCGAGTCGCGACGGACGAAAACGAAGTTAAAAATGCAAATAAATTTGCTTTTTCGTTCGGCTTGCACTATCTTTAATCCACTTCGTGGCTTTTAGATAGGCTGCGCCTCAGAAAAATGCAAATAAATTTGCTTTTTCGTTCGGCTTGCACTATCTTTGCCCGTTATTACGGAAAAAGTTGACATTAATGCACCATAACATACGATTTCTGACCTGTGCCATAGCGCTATGGCTGACGGGTTTGGGCGGCAAGGTTGTGGCACAGGATGCCCAGCCAAAGACGATGGAACCCGACATACCCATGACCATCGTGGAGGCCTTCGATATCTCCGCCTACAATTTCAACGGTCCCATGCCGCTGTCCGACAACCCTGCTCATGACCTCTATCATGACATTTGGACTGCTGGCACGGCCTTCAGCTACCCCGGGCTGGAAGTTCCTGACTCGTTCAAAATCGATCTGCGCGGCTACTGCATGCCCACTCCCTCCACCCGGGTCAACGACATCTTCGGCTTTCGTCCCCGGCGTCGCCGCATGCACTATGGCCTTGACCTGAAGGTGGACCTGGGCGACACCATCCGTGCGGCCTTCGACGGCAAAGTCCGCACGCGAACCTTCAACCGACGGGGGTGGGGCAACTACGTTATCATCCGTCACGAAAACGGACTGGAGACGCTCTACGGCCATCTGTCGGCAGCTTTGGTACACGAAGACCAGCTGGTTCGGGCCGGAGAACCTATCGGTCTTGGCGGCAGGACAGGACGGGCAACAGGCTGTCATCTGCATTTCGAAACCCGGCTGCTGGGGCTGGCACTCGACCCCGCCCTGATGTTCGACTTCCCCAATGGGCGCTCGACCGGCGAGAGCTATGTGCTGCGGAAGAAAGCAGCCGCCAAGGCCGCCCAGAGCAGCGCCTCGTATGTGAAGGTGCGGCAGGGTGACACGCTGTCGGCCATAGCTAGACGCAACGGCACAACGGTGAAGAACATCTGCAAGCTGAACAAAATCACCCAAAACTCCATTATCCGTCCAGGGCAGACGCTCAGAATCAGATAACAACAACGTTAACGATAACGATAACTATGAATTGTGAACTATGAACTCAAATGAAACGAACGAACAATTTGAGACCATCATCGGGCGGTGTCGCGACCTTTTTGCCAAGAAGCTGCGTGACTACGGCGCTGCGTGGCGCATCCTCCGCATCCCCTCGGTGACGGACCAGATATACATCAAGGCCCGCCGCATCCGTACCCTCGAGACGACGGGCGTGGCGATGGTGGACGAAGGCATACGGCCTGAGTTCATCGGTATTGTCAACTATGGAATCATCGGCCTCATCCAGCTGGCACATGGCGTTGCCGACCAATGCGACATGACGCCCGACGAGGCGCTGGTCGAGTACGACCGCTTTGCCCGGCAGGCGCTTGAGTTGATGAAGGCCAAGAACCACGACTATGGCGAGGCCTGGCGCGAAATGCGCATCAGCTCCTACACCGACCTCATCCTCATGAAGCTCAACCGCACCAAAGAGATAGAGGGAAACGGCGGACGGACGCTCGTGTCCGAGGGCATCGACGCCAACTACATGGACATGATCAACTATTCCGTTTTCGGACTCATCAAGATTGATTTCGAGGAAGAGTGACTTTATTTACTATTTGACAATTTACGATTTACTGTTTATTTACGATTGGACGATTTTATGATTTGGAGTTCAGGAGTGCAGGAGTTGAGCTTCGCTCTTCCTCTGTCGCGACTCGGCAGAGTTCAAACCAGTTTGACTCTGCTCTCGCTGCTCCATCGGTTCAGGAGTTCAGACAAATGTCCTGCCGCATGGTCGTTAAACAATAAACGTTAAACGTTAAACCAATATCATAGGACGTGTTCGTTAAACGTTAAACATTAAACGTTAAACCTATTTTTAACTCTCAACTCTTAATTCTTGATTTTGAAGAATTTTTGGCATAGTTTTCTCGGCGTGTTGGTGAACGTGATGCGTTTCATCGTGGCAGGTGTCTTCGTTTTCTCGGGCTTTGTCAAGGCCGTGGATCCGTTGGGCACGGTCTATAAGTTGGGCGACTATGCCGAGGCTTTTGGCTTGCAGGCCATTGTCCGTCCGGGCTGGCTGCTGCTTGCCGCCGAACTGCTCTGCCTTTTCGAGTTTCTGGTGGGCATTTGGATACTTTTTGCCATCCACCGCAGGACAGCCCTCACGGCAGCCCTTGTCTTTGTGATGCTGATGACGCCGCTGACGCTCTATCTGGCTCTTGTGAACCCCGTGAGCGACTGCGGCTGCTTCGGCGATGCCATCCGCCTCACCAACTGGCAGACATTCTGGAAGAACGTCATCCTGCTCGCGCTCATCATACCCGTGCTCATCAACCACGAGCGGCTGTTCCGCCTGGTCCACCCCAACATCCAATGGATTGTCGGGGCGTTTGCCATTGTCAGCCTTCTGCTCTTCATGCGGTCTAACCTGCGCCATCTGCCCCTCTACGACTTCCGTCCCTACCATGTGGGTGCCGACATCGAAGCCTCTTCGACCGTGCCCGACGATGCCCCGCAGCCCCGTTTCGAGACCACCTTCATCCTCACGAAGGACGGCGAGCAGCGCGAGTTCACCCTCGACGACTATCCCGACAGCACGTGGACGTTCGTCACGTCGCGTACGGTGATGGTGGAGAAGGGCTACGAAGCCCCCATGCACGACTTCACCCTTGTCACGGACGACGGCGACGACATCACCTCCGACCTCTACGAACCCGGCTGGACATTCCTGCTGGTGATGAACAAGCTGCGTGGCGAGGACATGATGGACGTCATCAACGATCTGAGTGACTATGCCGTCATGGGTGGCTACGGCTTCTATGCCCTTACGTCGGCCACGGCCGACGAGATTGAGCGGTGGGTGGACCACACCAGTGCCAGCTACCCCTTCTTCCGCCTCGACGACATCACGCTGAAGACCATCGTCCGTTCCAACCCCGGCATGCTGCTGGTCAAGGACGGCATCATCACCGCCAAGTGGAGCCGGAACGACCTCCCTCGCGAGATATCCTTCGACACCCCTCTGGAGTCGCAGCCCTGGGCCGTGCAGACGCCGTCGATGTTGCACCATCGCCGCCTCCGCGCTCTGGTGCTGATGTTCTTCCCCTACTTCTTCATCGCCGTCCTCGATGCCCTCGTCAGACGAAAGAGGAGGTAGGCGCCTTCGGCGTAATTATTTAGTTAAGAGTTAAGAAGTAAGAGTTAAGAAGTAAGAGGTCTGAAGTCTGAAGTAAGAGGCCAGAGGACGTGTTCGTTAAACATTAAACGTTAAACGTTAAACCAAAATCTGAGGACGTGTCCATGCGCAGCCAAATAGTAAATAGTCCAATCGTAAATTAAATAGGATTGTGAATTGAAAGATATTTGTTTAACCATTATAAAAAACAGAAAAAGAAATGAGAAAAAACATTGTTGCAGGAAACTGGAAAATGAACAAGACCCTCCAGGAGGGCATTGAGTTGGCAAAAGAGCTGAACACCGTGCTGGCTGCCGATAAGCCCAAGTGCGATGTTGTCATCTGCACGCCGTTCATCCATCTGGCATGCGTGGTGCCTGCCGTCGATAAGGCTGTCATCGGCGTGGGTGCCGAGAACTGTGCCGACAAGGAGTCAGGAGCCTTCACGGGCGAGGTCAGCGCCGCTATGGTAGCCTCCACCGGTGCCCAGTACGTCATCCTCGGCCACAGCGAGCGCCGTGCCTACTACCACGAGACCCCCGAGATTCTGAAGGAGAAGGTCAAGCTGGCTCTTGCCAACGGCCTCACCCCCATCTTCTGCATCGGCGAAGTGAAGGAAGAGCGTCTGGCAAACCGCCAGAACGACGTCGTCCGCGCTCAGCTCGAAGGCTCGCTCTTCGACCTCACGGCCGACGAGTTCTCGAAGATCATCCTTGCCTACGAACCCGTCTGGGCCATCGGCACCGGTCTGACTGCCACGCCCGAGCAGGCACAGGAGATGCATGCTTTCATCCGTAGCGTCCTCGCCGGCAAGTGGGGCAAGGAGGTCGCCGACAACACCTCTATCCTCTACGGCGGCAGCTGCAAGCCCTCCAATGCCAAGGAGCTCTTCGCCAACCCCGACGTTGATGGCGGACTCATCGGCGGTGCCTCGCTCAAGGCTGCCGACTTCAAAGGCATCATCGATGCGTTTGCATAATGGATAGTTCCTTTTAAAAAAATTCTTCAATCTTGAAACGAATCGTCTTATCCCTGTTCATCCTCCTCGCTGCCGCGCTCACAGCGGCAGCGCAGGAGAAGATCACCGACCGCTTGCAGCGTCCCGAGGCCGGTAAGGGCACCGTTGTCATCCATCAGGATGCCGCCCTCTACCGTCTTCTCGGTGCCATCTCCACCCCCTATCCTGCCGGCACACGCCTGCAGGCTAAGGGCTATCGCGTGCAGGTCTATGCCGGAGGCAACACCCGTGCTGCCCGCGAAGCCGCGCTCCGTGCCGCGTCCAGCGTCCGTGCCTCCTTCCCCGAGCTCTCCATCTACACCGAGTTCGTCTCGCCCCGCTGGGTGTGCCGTGTCGGCGATTGCCGCACCTACGAAGAGGCCGACCGCCTGCTGCGCGACCTCCGCGCCCTCGGCAAGTTTCCCGAGCTCACCATCCTTCCCAATCAGATCATAAACATCCAGTTCTGATTACCGTTTAATGAATAATGGTTTAATGTTTAATGGTTTAACGTTTGACAAAAAACCTTGAATTTCATTCTTCGTTTTCTCGCCATGGCTGAGCTGATGCAAGCATCGCTCTGCTCATTTGGCTTAACGAAAACGTTCATCCGAGAAACCCCTCCTCTTTATGAATGCTGAAATCATCGACAATCAGGTAACCGAGCAGCTGAAAGCCAACACCACGTCCGTGCTGCGGCTCATTGGCGAAGACCCCACCCGCGAAGGCCTCCTCAAGACGCCCGAACGCGTGGCCAAAGCTCTTCAGGTGCTCACTCGTGGCTATCGCGAAGACCCTGCCGCTGTGCTCCGTTCCGCTATGTTCCGCGAGGACTATAGCCAGATGGTCATCGTGCGCGACATCGCCTTCTACAGCCTTTGCGAACATCACATGCTGCCCTTCTTCGGCAAGGTGCACGTGGCCTATATCCCCAACGGCTACATCACCGGTCTCAGCAAGATAGCCCGCGTGGTCGATATCTTCAGCCACCGGCTGCAGGTGCAGGAGCGCATGACCCTTCAGATCAAGCAATGCATTCAGGACACCCTCAGCCCCCTTGGCGTGATGGTGGTTGTTGAGGCCGAGCACATGTGCATGCAGATGCGCGGCGTCGAGAAGCCCCATGCCATCACCACCACCTCCGACTTCACCGGCGCCTTCCAGCAGGCCAAGACCCGCCAGGAATTCATGAACCTGATAAAAGACTAATTCAAGTTTCTAAAGTTTTTTAAGAGTGCCCCCTTGGGGCAGAAATTATATAAAACAGGATACAAAATTATTCAAAATTTAGGTCTTTTCTATGATAAACGTACGAATTATTTTGTTTAATTTTGTGATTAATTATGTCGAATTTCCCGCGAAGCGGCTTCAAACTAAATATGGAACTTGCGAAACTTAAAAGACTAATCTTCGATTTTCTATGAAACGAATCCTTCTCCCTCTCCTCTCCCTCGTTTTTCCGTTTGCCCTGTCAGCCCGTGTGGTGCTGCCCACGTTCTACTCGGACAACATGATTCTCCAGCAGAATTCCCAGGTCACCGTTTCTGGCGAAGCTACCGCCGGCAGTACGGTGGTCGTCACCCCCTCATGGGCTTCCACACCCGTACAGGTGAAAGCCGATGCTCATGGTGACTTCACCGCCACCTTCTCCACCCCCGCCGCTGGAGGCCCCTACACCCTTACCTTCGACGACGGCACCCCCGTCACCTTCCAGAACGTCCTCGTCGGCGAGGTCTGGCTTTGCTCAGGCCAGTCGAACATGGAGATGCCCATTGCAGGCTGGGGACGTGTGAAGGACTACGAGAAGGAGATTGCCGCTGCCAACTATCCCAACATCCGTCTCTTCCAAGTGGAACGGCGTCAAGCCTTCCGCCCCACCGATGGCGTCACCGCCATGGGAGGCGGCTGGCTCGTCTGTGCGCCGGAGAATGTGCCCGAGTTCTCCGCCACCGCCTATTTCTTCGCCCGCCGGCTGTGGAAGGAGCTGAAGGTGCCCGTCGGCGTCATCAACAGCTCATGGGGCGGCACGCCCGCCGAGTCGTGGACCTCGGCCGAATGGCTTGCCGATGTCCCCGGCTACGAGCAGCAGATGGCCGACCTCGCTGCCGTTGGCTATACCGATAAGGGCGTCCGCGCCCTCTACGACCGCGACCGTGCCGTCTGGGAAGCTACCGTTGCCACCGCCGACAAGGGAATGAACATCCTCTCTTCTACGGATGCCAATCCCACCTACATCGAATTGCCCCGTAAGTTCGAGACGTGGCTGGGCAACTTCGACGGTGTCGTCTGGTTCACCCGCACCATCGACATCCCCGCCGACTGGGCAGGCAAGGACCTCACGCTCACCCTCGGAGCCATCGACGACGAGGACATCACCTATTGGAACGGCACGAACGTAGGCACCACAGCCAACTGGTCTGTCTCCCGTACGTACACCATCCCAGGCAAGCTGGTGAATGCCGGCACGAACACCATCACCATCCGCGCCTGCGACAACAATGGTGAAGGCGGTTTCGCCGGCCAGCCCTCCGACATGGCCGCCCACCTCGACGCGCAGCACTCGCTCTCTCTGGCAGGCAAGTGGCGCTATGCCGTCAGCATCGATGCCGCCGACCTTCCCGCCGTGCCCGTCACCCCAGGCAGCTCAGCCTATCCCTCCAACCTCTACAACGCCATGATATGGCCCTTCCGCGACTTCCCCATCCAGGGTGTCATCTGGTATCAGGGCTGTGCCAACGTGGGCCGTTCAGGGCAGTACGAACCGCTCTTCCAGGCCCTCATCCGCAATTGGCGCGAGCTCTTCCGCCGTCCCGACATGCCCTTCTACTTCGTGCAGATTGCCAACTACCTGCAGCACCTCGACCTTCAGCCCGAGTCCGCCTGGGCCTCCATCCGCGAAGCGCAAGCCCGCGCCCAGCGCCTTCCCAATGTCGGCATGGCCTGCATCATCGACATAGGCGAAGCCGACGACATCCATCCCAAGAACAAACAGGAGGTGGGCAGCCGCCTTGCCGCCCTTGCCCTCAACCGCACCTACGGCAAGGCGGGGACACCGTGCAGCGCACCCGTCTATGAAGGATATGCCATCGAGGGCAGCACGGTCCGTATCCGTTTTTCCATGCCCTCGGGCAGCGAGCCCTTCCTTGCCGCTAAAGCCCTCTCCGGCTTCACCGTTCAGGATGCCGACGGCAAGTGGTACGTAGCCAATGCCCATACCGATGGCGCAACCGTCGTCGTCAGCAGCCCCGCTGTTCCCCATCCCGTCCATGTACGCTACGGCTGGGCCGACAACCCCACCTGCACCCTCCACACCCGCAGCGGCTTCCCCGTTGCCCCCTTCCGCACCGACTGGGTCCCCGTGCTGGAGTACTAAAGATAAACCCATCGACCATAAAAATCCCCTCTGGCTTTTTGGCTTCTTGTATGAACAGCTGGCTGACAACCTAATAACTCCTGTTTGTTATAACTAACGGGAGCCTGAGTAATAAGCCACATTTTATAGTAGTAGAGAGAAAATCCAAGCGCTTGGATTATAACTTTCAGGCGCTTGGATTTTGCATTTCAAGCGCTTGGAATTTCGCTATACTCCTACGTTTTTTCCTAATCGTTATGCAGAATCATAGCGTGGCAGAACAAATGACATACTGAATCAAATAACCTGTCCCCGCGATTCCTGTCGCTTTTCTGTCGCTTTTTGCCGCTTTTCTGTTGCTCCTTTCCACCGCTGGAAAAGGCCTTCCCATCAGAAAGAAAGGCCTTTCCGCACGCCAGCGCCCCCTTTTAACAACTAAACCGTCTTGACAAGTTTCAGCCTCCGTCCGCCCTAACCCCCGTTTTTATTCAGTCCGCGTAACATTAAAAAACTACCCTTGCGGGCACGAACATCCCACTCGAAGTAAAAAAGTATGTCACTCACCTGTCCCTTGACATACTATCACTCGTCGACCGCTCATCAATTTAAGGTCGCGGACTGCAAATTCACTTATCTTCTTAGTCAGATTGCAAATCAGGTTGAACCGGTAAGTATACTGGTGTTATGGGTAAAATGATGTAACGAGGCCATCCATTAATGCCTATCCAGAGTCCAAAATCTTTATTTTTTGCCTTTATAACCCGAATTCGCTAAACGGATTACTGAATCTCCCCGTCAGAGGGAAGCCAAGAGCAGACAGGTTTGATCTGTAGGGCGTTACAGCGCGACGCTGTCGAAAAGCTTCTTTGAAATTCCACATTATTATCTACAAAAAAATGAACAAAATAAAAGCTACGAGCTTTGTCGGGATTGTTTTCATCAAGAGTTGATGACCAGTAATGACCCGTCCAAGGGACTTCCTCCATTGCTCCTTCAAAAAGATCATATAGATACCCTCCTTCGCTAATTATTAAAGAGTTACCATTTACTTGGCTTATTACTTTAATAGCATCAACTTGATTATCCCATGTCCAAGAACAATACTCGGGATTATTCAATTCTTCCCATTCTTTTTGTGTTGGAATCCGCCATTTCCCACCCCAATGCACGTGAGCGGCATCATCATGAAGTGTGAGAACTGTATTGTTATCTACTGTGCCAAAAGAACTCTTTGTGTTGTATTTCGTGAGAGTCGTCTGGGTTCCTTTACACCATTTGTAAGTACTCCAATCTACATCCGCAGGACTAATGCTCCGGTCATAGGGGTCTAACCCTGTCTTATCACCCCATTTAAAAAGGTGACCTTTTGTCGAAGGATCTCTAACAATTTCAGTTGCCCAAAGTGTACCTGATGGCAAGCCAAGATTGACCCAATTATGTCCATTTTCAGTTCCTGAAAGGATTTCGTTTTGTGTAATACCGATTTTTTGTTCCAACACGCCGTCTGTAAGGTTGACAAGAAAAACAGTGACAGTTGCTTTGCGTGAGTAGGGAGTATCGTTGTTTGTGGCGATGATAATGAACGAGTTCACATCTTTCTCAAATGAAAGCCAGTCCACTTCGCTCCTTACGTCAAATTTGCCGTTACTATCAATGGTGATAGTTTCGCTCCTTCCCCCATCAATGTCAAAACTAACCTTTTTTGTTCCGACATTTAAGTAACGTGATTCTTGTGAAACGCTTATCGTTCGCTCTAATGTTCCTTCGGTTAGGTCTGAGAGATAAACGGTGACGGTCGCATCGCGGCTATAAGGTGTGGCATTATCCGTAGCAATGGCTATGAATACTCCATCCTGCTTTTCAAAGGTTAGCCAATCCCCATCGCTTCTTACATCGAAAACCCCATTACAATCGACAGCCACAGCCTCGCTCCTTCCTCCTTCATTAGCAAAACTGATGGAAGAGCTTCCTACATTCAGATAGCGGGAGTCCTGCGATACGTTGATTCTACGCTCTAATGTTCCTTCGGTTAGGTCTGAGAGATAAACGGTGACGGTCGCATAGCGGTTATAAGGTGTAGCATTATCCGTAGCAATGGCAATAAAGGAACTGTCTTGTTTCTCAAACGTCAGCCAATCCACGTCGCTCCTTACATCGAAAACGCCATTGCAATCAACAGAGATGCTTTCGCTCCTTCCTCCTGCATTGACAAAATGTATGGAAGATGTTCCTATTTTCAAATAACGGGAATCCTGCGAAACTTTGATATTTCTTTCCAACGTTCCTTCGGTGAGGTCAGAGAGGAACACAGTTATGCTGGCTCTGCGGGAATTGGGAGTGGCGTTCTCCGCGGCAATGACGGTGAATCCCTTCTCTTGTTTCTCAAATGAGAGCCAATCGACATCGGCAGAGGCATCGAATGTCCCGTCATCATCGACTGCGACTTCATAGCGACCACCTTCATTGGCGAAATGGATTACTTCTGTGTCAATGGATAGATAGCGGGCATCTTGTACGATGGTGACGGGTAAAGAATAGCCATCGGAAGTGATAGTAACAATCCCTGTCCGGGAGGACGTTGAGGCGTTGTCGGAAGCCGTCACGACAAGTATGCCGTCTCCCTTGCCGGATGGTGCAGAGAATGTCAGCCAGCTCTCTGATGTGCTTACTTCCCAAGCGACATTGGAGGATATCGTCAGGGTATCGGATCCTCCCGTAGAACCATAGCTTAGTGAATCAGCAGAAAGTACTAGTCACGTGCCACTCTGCGTGACGGTAAGCGTGGTGTTCTCGTCGCCGCATGTGACAATGACAGCCCCGAGGCGTGAGTCGCGGTCGGTATTGACGAGGGCTTTCACGGAGAGTGTGGCTTCGCCTGTGCCGGATGTAGGATTGACAGAGAGCCATGAGGATGGAGCGGCGTTGACTGTCCAGTCTCCTTTGCAGGAGAGGCCGACGTCGATAGTTCCTCCTTCGCCAATGAAGTCAATGGAGGAGGTTTCGACCTTCTTGCCTTCTTTCTGGATACTAAGGACTATGCCTTTAGTTTCTTCGGCAATTGGTGCTGGTTGGCATGAAAAAAACACAATCGATGCCATGGCCATGAAGTATGCAAGTTTTTTCATTTTGGTGTTTTTGTTATGCTGATTTAATAAAATGATTCCAATGTATAAAAGTATATAAGATAAAAAAAGCGTGGACTAATCTTCGTCTACGCCTCTGAGGTATTGGGGATAACCTGACACACATCTACGAGTAAAAGCCCACGCAACGCGCGAGCATTAACTCTTATTCTTGTGTGTCCCATCCAATTCCCCAATTTTCAGAGGACAGAATAAAGCTAACGCTTCTATTTTTTATGATGTTGTTTTATCTCATACGCAATCTGTTGTTTTGGTTTGACAAATATCTAATGGATAATCTAATCAATTTTCAATATAAGACGGGATAGGTCATGGACACTCAAATGTGTGAAAATAGCGTCACCGCGGGCGCATGAGCCGTAGAAATAGAGCGAACTGCCTTTAGGCAATACGCTAGCGGCTGCTTGGCGGATGTTGTCGATGACTTCTGGGTCTTTCATTGTTGAATTTTTACACAATCTACGCCACAAAGATATTACATTTCTTTAAAAAGCGCAAGATTCCTGAAATTTTTTTACAGATAAAAGAGATAGGGAGGTGTGGCTAGGGGTTAGGGGGAAGAGGGGCGATGTATGCAGGAGGATAGGGGAATCGAGTTCTTGGCTTTTTGTCGGATGTAGTCAAAACGATTTGAAAACGTAGTCAAAACAGCTCGAAAAAGCAGTCCGTTTTTTTGAAAAAGTAGTGCATTTGTGGAAGAATGCACTACTTTTAAATTAAAAAGTAAAACTTTTTTGGAGTGGCGCGGGCGCATGATATGGGGATAACTTGGAGGTTGTGACGGGTTGCGAAGTGCCCATTCCACTAACAAACTCCCCTCTGCTGCGCGGTTTTCTTTTTGACCCGTCACAAAAATTGGGGGGGAGGCACCTTCGGCGCAATTGAAAATTGAAGATTATTTAATGAAGAATGAATAATAAAATGTTCTGTATGCAAAGCTCTATTTCTTTAGCCAGTTCTTCCGCTTGCAAAGCTATTTATTCTTCATTTTTCATTTTTCATTCTTCATTAAAAAACGAATTTTGAACCTGTTAACTAAATAACGTTCTTGCCAGCGTTTGATTTTAATTTGCCAGCGTTTGATTTTAATTTGCTAACGTTTGATTTTAATTTGCCAGCGTTTGATTTTGAGGAAACGACGTTTGATGTTATGTGACGATGAGGTAAGGCGGATGAAAAAATGTAATCAGTTTGTGCGGAAACGGCGTATTTTTGTGACGGGTCAAAAAGGAAACCGCGCAGCAGAGGGGAGTTTGTTAGTGGAATGGGCACTTCGCAACCCGTCACTAAAGTCAAAAAATACTAAAAACGTCGTGTCGTGGTCAAAGTCACCTATCCTCGTAATGCCCATAAGCGGACAGCACGTAAACGAGTATTTCCGTTTCGAGGATGCGGTACACCAAACGGTGTTTTTCCGTTATGCGTCGGCTCCAACGCCCCTCAAGCTTGCCCTTTTAGAGGCTCGGGGTGGCCCGTGCCTTGGGTGGGATGGAGGGCTATTTCATTGAGCAGCTTTACGGCCTTCTTGTAGCTGGCAGGTTAGTGGCGTTTCAGGCGGGCCAGTCCTTCTTCAGCCTCAGGGGCAAAGGTTATCGTGTACATATCAGAGGGCATCGAGCCAGGCGTTCATGTCCTCAAGGTTGTTGAATGTGGTTCCCTTGCCGTCAGCAATGTCCTGCTCGGCCTTGTCCAGACGGGCAAAGAACTCGTCCCTGGTGAGGAGGGTGTCCTCCTTTTCCTTGGCGAGTTTCTTGGCATATCGGGTCAGCCGTTTCATCAGGGTTTCGTTGTCGGCAATGGCGCCGATGCTCTGCCAGAGCTCGGTGTTCATAGTCTTGAGTTGTCCTGCGGTCATGGTTACGTTTACTAAAATTACGTGGCAAAAATAACAGGTTTTTCTGAAACAACCAAATAAAAGGGAGAAAATGCCATATGCCTCCTTACTCTCCCCCCGTCCGGGAAGAGCCAGACAGCAAGTGTAGGGACGGTTGTAAGGTTTTGGATAATCTACGCCTTTGGCAACTTCCCGTGCGAGAGAGTTTGGCCGGGAAGCAGAAAAACCGTACTGTGCTCTGTCATATGTCACTCACCTGTCCCTTGACATACTACCAAAGCAAAGCTTGCAAAACATTCCTCCTGCGGCAGATGGGGCTGCTGCAGGAGGAAGGGAAGGGGACGGTGGGGCGGAGGTTACTTGATGATGACCTTTTTGCCGCGACGGATGTAGAGCCCGGGTGTGGCTGGCTCGGCTTCCAGACGCTGTCCGCCGAGGGTGTACCAGGCGTCGTCGTCGGCGGCGTCGGGCGTGAGGGTGGCGACGGCATCGGTGTCGGGCGTGATGGTGATGCCGTAGATGAACAGGGCATCGTCGCCCACCTCGGGTGCACGGCGTCCGCGGACCAGATTGCCGCTACCGACGGCGTAGATATAGATGTAGGTCTCCTCGGGGACGTTGTAGCTGACGTATGTCTGCCAGCGTGCGTTCTCGCTGGCGTAGGTGGGCGTGCCGCCCAGGCCGATACGCACGGCGAGCTGAAGCTTTGTGCCGAAGACGCTGGCGTCGATGGCGATGGTGCCCTTGCCGGGGCCTACCTTGAGGATGATGCCGTTGAAGTTGTCGCGAACGGCATCGCTGCCGGGTTCGCCGCTGCCCACCTGCGTCATGTCGGTGGTGCCCGCGATGACGAGGCCCGCGGCGATGTAGCCGCAGCCACGTGACTCGGGCAGGTTGTAGTAGATGTTGGAGATGGTGTTGTCGGTGAGGTCGTCGTCCTTCAGGGCGGCGATGTCGACGTCGGTCTGCTTGGTGATGGGCTCTATCTTGTCGCCCAGGTCGCCGGCGAAGGTGACGCCCTGAGGAATGAGAAGCCGTTCTGCCATGCCTCGAGGTCGTCGGCCTTGACGTGGAACAGCGTCATGCGGTCGGGCTTGAAGCTGGTGGCTTCGCCCGTGCCACTCGCCCACGAAAGGTTGGCGGGGTTGGCATAGCAATAGACGTCGAGGATGTTGGTACTGCTTTTGAAGACGTCACTTCCGATGCTTCCGGCACCGGCGCCGATGGTGACGGACAGCAGCTGACTGCAGCCAGCGAAGGCCGACTTTTCGATGAGCTTCACGCCGTCGGGGATGGTGACGGACTTGAGGTAGGAGGAGTAGAAGGCGCCCGTGCCAATCTTTTCAAGGCCGGCGGGGAGGTGGATGGCCTCGCGACGCGAGTACTTGAAGGCGTATGGGGCTATGGTCGTCACGTCGTCAGGCACCTCGGTGGACGAGCCGCCCACGATGAGCGTATGTGTCTGCTTGTCGATGACGCCGTATCCCTCTCCGCTGTAAACGGGGTTGGCTTCGTCGACGTAGAAATACTCCACGCTGAACATGCCTGAAAGCGCTTCTGATGCGATGGAGGTGAGGCTTGCCGGGATATAGACCTTTTTCACGAAGCCCAGAGCGAGGAGAAGGCTTCGGCGTCTATCGTCGTCAGGCCATCGGGCAGACGTAGCGTGGAAAGGAACGAGATGTTGTTGAACGCTCTCTTGCCGACGCTCTTCAGGTGGCTGGGGAGTTCGTCGGTGAACGTGCAGTTCCACAGTCTCGCAAAGGCGTTGTCGCCCACATGCGTCAGGCCGTCGGGCAGCTGGGTGCGGGTGATGTTGGAACGGTAGTCGAACCAAGGAACGCGGGCGTCGGTGCCGGACCACTCGTCGTCGAAGTCGTACATGGCTCCCGTGCCGGTGATGACGAGTTTCATGGCAGGTATCTCCTCGTTGGTTTCGAAGTCGTAGGTGTAGTCGCCCGCGATGACCTGCAGGGCGAACTCGAGATTATCGCCGCACTTGCCGCTGGGCAGCTCCGTCTGCTTCTCCTGTTCGTAGATGGAGATGCTGTGGATGTAGATGGGCGACTCGCCGTCGATGAAGAGGTTGATGTTCGCATTCTGATAGACGAGGTCACCGGGGAGGTGGATCACATAGTCCTTGAAGTCATCGGCCGGCCTGGCCGAAGAATGGGCCTCAGCTTTCAGCTCTCCTTGGTCGAAGATGACGCTGTGGATATTATAGATGTTGCCGGCGGCGCGAAGGACGATTTTGCTTATCTGGCCGCTGTAGCTGAAGCGGTTTACCATGCTCAGGTTCACGTTCCCGCTGAAGCCGTAGAAGACGAGGCACGAGGTGCCCTCGGCTCCGCCCGAGCCTATCGTGGTGAACTCCACCTGTGCGTCGGAGGCGCATCCGGCGAACCAGTTGTTGTCCTCGAGACTATGCATGGTGCCCTGTTTATCCTGGGGCGAGGAACCTTGCTCCTGCCATTCGTCGAACGTGGAGACGACGCTGGCCGACTCGTCGTCGCTCATCACAAGGGTGATGCCCTTCACCACGAAGGGTTGGGGGGTGAAGACGTGGAACTCTATCGGCCCGCCCCCGATGCGAACCGAGGGGTTGAGGGTGAGCTCGAAGTCGCGAAAGTCGCCGTCGGTGGTGTACGTCTGTTCTATCTTTCTGCCGTCAGGGAACAGGTACTGGAGCATCTGTATGTTGCCGGCGCCGTGCAGCACAATCTGTTTGACGTGACCGTTCACCTCGAAACCGGAGGTCAGCGTGAGATGCTTGACGGAGCTGTTCCCCCCCGAGAAGTTGAAGCGCAGGGCGTCCTCGCCCCAGTAGCTGTAGCTCCCCAGTTCAATCTCTGTGCCGGCGTCGTACACGCTCAGCTTCCAGTACCTGTCGTGGTCTTCGGAGACGAGGGTGTGTGAAGAGGGGTCCCAGTCGGTGAAAAACGACTCTATGACGTTTTCGTCATCGGGTTCGGGCTCGCCCGGCAGGCCGTCAACGAACGTCACGTTGACGTCGGGGAACTTCTGCACATAGCGGTCGAAATAAGCGTCAAGGACATGGAATTTCGTGCAGCGGTCGGACTGGAACCAGTCGATGTCGTAATACTTGCTATAGGCTATCGACAGCTTTTTCGGGTTGGCAAAGCAATAGACATCTGTGATGCCCGTGCAGCCTGTGAAGGCATACGCGCCGATTTTCTGTACCGTCTTCGGTATCGTCACCGACTTGATGCTTGTCAGGAAGCAGAAGGCCATCTCGCCGATTGCCGTCACCTCGTAGGTCTCGCCATCCAGTACGAAGTTTTCTAAAATCACGGCGTCGGCGGCGATGGAGTTCTTGTGCGTGTACACCTGCGGGCGGATGTCCGACTCGTAGGGGCTGCCGGAAGCAACCTTGGCGGTACCTGTGCCGGGATAGTATTGGTATGCAATGCCATACTGTGAGTCGAGGTAATAATAGGTGTCGGCCCACGTCACGAGCGGCTGACATGCTGCCAGCAAAACCAGTAGAAGAAGTCTCGAATGTTTCATCGCGTGTTATTTATTTATGTTTAAGTTTAGTATATGCATGCTTTCTGTTTTCAGGTTTCAGGCTAAGCTTTCCGTTGTTGATGTTCACACAATCTACGCCACAAAGGTATTACATTTCTTTAAAAAGTGCAAGAATCTTGAAAAGTTTTAAAAACATAGCCCCCCTCTTTCGCGTACAATTTAAATAATAATCTCTTCCACTTTTGGCGGACAGCAATAAATATGGAGGATTGGAATTTGAAAAAAACGGATTGCAGGGGCTGGGGGGAGGGTGAGAAACCCGATGCGGCGTTGATTTGCGCAAAATTGTTTTGAACTTTGCTGGTTTTTTTATTACCTTTGCTTCCGATAAGGAAAACGATATGGAAAGAGAGCCGAACTACATTTGCATCGAGGGCCGCGAACAGGCGGTGGCGTTGCTGGACAGCACGAACGTGAACATCGTGCACCATGCCTTTTTGGGCGTGAACTTCGAGAAGATTGAGCATCTGGATCGTCTGCTGGGCGACAGCGTGTTTGAGGACTGCCTGTTCCTGGGCTGTGTGCTGACCGTGGGGGTGATGCACCACATGGGCGGGGACTGCCTGGTGTTTCCCCGCATACCCGACCTGGACTATAACGTCTTCCCCCGCCGGCTCTATACGCCCGAGAAGCTCTACGAGGGCTACGTCGCCGGACAGCCGGAGACGTTCGCCACGTGCTACGACTCGATGGTCTATGACCGCTACCGCTACCGCGGGGTGATGTGTTCGAACGTGAAGGTGACGCTTGCCCGCTCGCTCCACGACCACTTCATCACCAAGGCGATGCACAATTTCCTCGAGGCGTGGGACGAACGTTGTGTGGTGGGCGTCATGGGCGGACACAGCCTGCTGCGCACCGACCCTATGTACCGCCAGATAGCGCACGTCAGCAAGCGCCTCACCGAGGAGGGTACGCTGATGGTGACAGGCGGCGGACCGGGGGCTATGGAGGCCACGCACCTCGGCGCATGGATGGCCGGCCGATGGATGGAGCAGCTCGACGAGGCCATCGACGCCCTGGCCGTCGCACCCAACTACCGCGACGAGGGGTGGCTCGACACGGCTTTCGCTGTCCGCGAACGCTATCCCCAGGAGCGCTATGTCAGCCTCGGCGTGCCGACGTGGCTCTATGGCCACGAGCCTTCGACGCCCTTCGCCACCCACATCGCCAAATATTTCACCAACGCCATACGCGAGGACGAGATCCTCACCATCCCGATGGGGGGCATCATCTACACCCCCGGCAGCGCCGGCACGATGCAGGAGATTTTTCAGGACGCCGTGCAGAACCACTACCTCAGCCTCGGCTACGGCAGCCCGATGGTGTTCCTCGGCCGCCATTTCTGGACGGAGGAGATGCCGGTGTTCCCACTCTTTACCCACCTGATGGAGACCGGGCGCTATAAGAACCTGCGCCTGACGCTCACCGACTCGTCCGACGAGGTCATCCGCGTACTCCGTTCCTTCCGCAAGGAAGCATTTTAAAATAAGAATTAAGAATTAAGAATTCTAACTTCGTTAATGAAGAATGAAGAATAAAATGCTCCGAAAACGAAATCTCCTTTCCTCTGTCGGCATCCCCGCTGGCATAACTATTTATTTTTCATTTTTCATTTTCATATCCAGTCTGTTAGTCTGTTAGTCTATACGGAGCTCCAGAATTCCATTCCATAAAAAATAGCCCTCGTGGCTCGGGGAATGCCTATGAGAGCTATTGAAAAAAAGAAGGCCGTCATCGCGACGACCAATCTTTCAACTTTAAAAAATCTAATACCATGAAAAACACGATGCAAAGGTAGGGGCATTTTTTGTAACTGCAAACAAATCCGCAATAAAACGTCTGTTTTTAATACTAATTAACGATTTTTTGGTGTTATTTCATGAAAAATGAAAAACTAAGGTATGAAAGGCGCCTTCGGAGCAATTATAAAATTTCGTTTAACGTTTAATGTTTAATGTTTAACGAACACAACCTCTGATAATGGTTTAACGTTTAATGCTTAACGACCATGCGGCAGGAGGTGAAGCCAGAAGTCTGAAGTAAGAGGTCTGAGGTAAGAGGTCAGAGGACGTGTTCGTTAAACGTTAAACGAAAATCGTAAATAGTCAAATAGTAAATAAATCGTAAATGGGTTAGAAGTTTCCTTCGCGCCAGAAGGTGGGAGTGAGGACGAGAAGGACGGAGTAGAGTTCGAGACGGCCGACAAGCATCAGGAAGCAGCAGACCCACTTGACAGTTAAGGGAAGGCCGACGCAGGAGATGCCTGGGACGATGATGCCCACGTTGCCCAGGCAGCAGAGCGACATGCCGTATGCGTTGGAGAAGTCCATCCCGCAGATGATGAACAGCAGCCAGCCGAAGAGCACCAGCAGCACATACAGGCAGACGAAGGTGAGCACCGTGGTGCGGGTGCTGGAGGGGATGACCATGCCGTCCATGCGCACGGGCAGTACGGCGTTGGGGTGGAGGATGCGGCGGAACTCGGCGGCTATGCTCTTGGCGAAGATGGCGATGCGGCTGCTCTTCATGGCTCCGCTGGACGAGCCGCCCATGGCGCCAAAGTACATGGAGAAGCCGAGTATCATCCACACCCACGACGGCCATGTGCTGTAGTCGGTGCAGGCAAAGCCGGTGGTGGTCTGCGTGGAGACAACCATGAAGATGGCGTCGCTGACGGCGGCGATGAAGTCGCGGTTCTCGCGATGGACAAGGCCGCCGGTGATGATGGCCGTGAAGATGAGGACGATGAAGAGATACCAGTGGAACTCGCTGCTGCGCAGCAGGTCGCGCACCTTCCCCTTCACCACGGCCAGGTAGATGAGCGTGTAGTTGATGCCCCCCACGAACATAAAGAACACCAGCACCCACTCCATGGGTATGGAGTGGAACGAGGCGATGCTTTCGTTGCGGGTTGAGAAGCCTCCGGTGGAGATGGTGGTGAGGCTGTGGCAGATGGCCTCGAAGGGATGCATGCCGCACAGCCACAGGGCAAGGGTGCAGAGGAGGGTGAGGCTGACATAGACGGTGAGTATCCATCGTGCCGAGACGGCTACGCGCGGGTTGGCCTTCTTCTTGGCGTAGCCCGTGGCCTCGGCGGCAAAGAGCTGTACGCCGCTGAAGCCGAACATGGGCAGTACGGCTACGGTGAAGAAGACGATGCCCAGTCCGCCCAGCCATTGGCTCATGCAGCGCCAGAGCAGCGTGGCACGGGGAATGGCTTCGGTGTCGCCGATGACGGTACACCCCGTGGTGGTGAAGCCGGACATGCTCTCGAAAAAGGCATCGGTGAAGTTGGTGATGAGGCCGCTGATGAGGAACGGCAATGTGCCCACAAGGGCGAACAACATCCACGAGAGGGTGATGGTGAGGTAGCTGTCGCGCCGCGAATACTGTTTTTTGCCGCCTTTGCCGAAGTAGAGCAGCCATAGGCCCAGCAGCACGGTGATGAGGGCCGAGGCCAAAAATGCAAAAAAGTCCGTACCTCCGAAGAAGAGCGCAACGGCTGCACACCCCGCCATGATGACGGCAAGGAGCATGAGCAGCGAACCCATAATTCGAAGGATGGTTTTAATGTGCACGCTCTGAAAAAATAAATTAGTTAAAAGTATTTCTCCAGTTTCTTTATCATGGATCCGAGGCAGAAGACGACGACGTGGTCGCCTGGCAGGATCTGGGTGTTGCCCCCTACCAGCATGCCCTCTTTGCCGCGCACCAGCCCGCCGATGGTGGCACCCTGCGGCAGGTCGAGGTCCTTGACGAGGCATTTGGTGACGCGGGCTTTCTCGCTGACGGTGAACTCGGCCACGTCGGCATCGGCAAAGGTGAGGCTCTTGACGTTGTTGACGTCGGCGTCGAGCAGCATCTGGTAGATGGTTGAGGCCGCCAGCTTCTTTTTATTGATGACGCCGGCGATGTCGAGGCTCTCGGCCATGCGGATGAAGTCGATGTTCTCCACCTCGGCCACGGTCTTGACGGGGGCGAACTGGCGGGATGCCACGCAGGTGAGGATGTTCGTCTCGGCATTGTCGGTGAGGGCGACGAAGGCCTGTGCGCTGTCGATGCCTTCGGAGAGCAGCAGGTCGCGGTCGCGGCCGTCGCCGTGGATGACCATGACGTCCGAAGGCAGCAGCTCGGTGAGCCACTCGCAGCGGGCACGGTCGCTCTCGATGATTTTCACCGTCATTTCCTCGTGCATCAGACGGGCGGCGTTGACGGCGATGCGGCTGCCGCCCATGATGAGGACATTCTTGATTTTCGGGTAGCCCGCCTTGCCTGTGATGCGGCGGATGTATTCGATGGAGCTGCGTGCTGCCATGAAGAAGACCAGGTCGTTCTCCATGACGCAGTCGCTGCCCTTGGGGATGATGGTCTCGCTGCCGCGCTTGATGGCCACGATGTGGTAGGGCTCGTCTTTCTTCAGTTCCATGAAGGGGATGCCGAGCATCTGGCAGCCGGCGCGCACCTTGACGCCCATCATCACCAGCGCTCCGCCGGCAAACTCCCACCACTGGCGGATCCAGCTCTTGCGCAGGCAGTCGGCAATCTCCTTGGCTGCCAGCATCTCGGGGTAGATGAGGGCATCGACGCCCAGGCCGCGGAAGAACTCGCGGTTCTTCGGCTGCAGGTATTCGTAGTTGTCGATGCGTGCCACGGTCTTGCGGGCACCGAGGCTGTGGGCAAGGATGCAGGCTGTGACGTTGCGGCTCTCGTCGGGTGTGACGGCCACGAACAGGTCGGCGCCGTTCACTCCTGCACTCTTGAGGTCGGCCAGCGATGTCGGCTTGGCCTCCACCGTCAGCAGGTCGAAGTTCGACTCGAGCTTGCTGAGCTTCTCCGCACTCTCGTCGATGAGGACGATGTCCTGCTGCTCGCCCGCCAACAGCTTGGCAAGGTGCGTCCCGACGGCTCCCGCTCCGGCAATGATGATTTTCATATTCTTTTAGGAAACGTTGTTGCTAAGAATGCTTCGTTGGCAGAATGCTGCGCTGCAGGGCGTTGTGCGCGCAGGGTATCTGCGATAGATTTCACGTCGAGGTGGCACGATGCCAGCAGCTGGGGCACCGAGCCGTGGGTGACGAACTCGTCGGGCAACCCGAGGCGGACGACACGGGGCGTATAGCCGTGGTCGGCAAAGAACTCCAGTACCGCCGAGCCCAGTCCGCCGCTGACGACGCCGTTTTCGAGGGTGACCACGCACTTGAACGTCTTGCCTACGGCGTGCAGGATCTTCTCGTCGATGGGTTTGAGGAAGCGCATGTCGTAATGGGCAACGCTGATGCCCTCCCGTTCCACTTCGCTGATTGCCTCTGCGCCGAGGTTGCCGATGGCGCCGAGGCTCAGCAGGGCGATGTCGGTGCCCTCGTGCAGTAGCCGCCCTTTGCCGACGGGCACAGCCTCGAGCGGGCAGCGCCAGTCCATGCAGCGGCCGCGTCCACGCGGATAGCGGATGACAAAGGGCCCCATGTCGGGCTGCTGGGCGGTGTACATCAGCCGGCGCAGCTCCAGCTCGTCGAAGGGGGCGCTGATGGTGAGGTGGGGGATGGGGCGGAGGTAGGCCAGGTCGAATGCCCCGTGATGGGTGGGGCCGTCTTCGCCTACCAGCCCGGCACGGTCGATGCACAGCACCACGTTCAGGCGCTGGATGGCTACGTCGTGGATGACGTTGTCGTAGGCACGCTGCAGGAATGACGAGTAGATGTTGCAGTAGGGCACCATCCCCTCTTTGGCCATGCCGCCCGAGAAGGTAACGGCGTGTCCCTCGGCGATGCCGACGTCGAAGCAGCGGCAGGGGTATTTCTGCATCAGGGTGTCCATGCCGCAGCCTGTGGGCATGGCGGGGGTGACGCCCACGATGCGTTTGTTCTGCTCGGCCAGCTCCACTAGCGTCTGGCCGAACACCTCCTGGAAGAGCGGGGGCAGGGCGTCTGCCTGGGCGGACGTCATGCGCTCGCCCGTGTCCTTGTCGAACAGGCCGGGGGCGTGCCACTCCGTCACCGCCTCCTCGGCCGGGGCGTAGCCTTTGCCCTTCACCGTGTGGATGTGCAGCAGCTTGGGCCCCGCCATGTCCTTAATAGCGCGCAGGGCACGCACCAGCTCCTCGACGTTGTTGCCGTCGACGGGACCGAAATAGCGGATGTTCATGCCCTCGAAGATGTTCTGCTGGCGTGCCAGCAGCGACTTCAGACTGTTGCCGAAACGGATGTACTGTTCGCGCCGCGCGTCGGACAGCAGTCCCAGTTTGCGCATCACCTTGGCAACGCGGTAGCGGAAGGTGTTGTAGCTGACGCTGGTGCTCAGTCCCAGCAGGTAGCGCTTCATGCCGCCTACGCTTCTTGATATGGAGTAGTGGTTGTCGTTGAGGATGATGAGCAGGTTGTTGTCGCTTTCGCTGACGTTGTTCAGCCCCTCGTAGGCCAGTCCGCCGCTCATGGCGCCGTCGCCGATGACGGCCACCACGTGGCGCTTCACGTCGCCGCTCTTCTTGGCGGCGATGGCCATGCCCAGCGCGGCAGAGATGGAGTTGGAGGCATGTCCCGCGGTGAAGGCGTCGTAGTCGCTTTCTGCGGGGGTGGGGAAGGGCGCCATGCCACCGAACTTGCGCAGGGTGTGGAACGCTTCGCGCCGTCCCGTCAGAATCTTGTGGGCATACGCCTGATGCCCTACGTCCCACACCAGACGGTCGTGGGGCGTGTTATATACATAGTGGAGCGCTACCGCCAGCTCGACGGTGCCGAGGTTCGACCCCAGATGACCGGGGTTGTGCGACAGCTCGTCGATGATGTATGCCCGCAGCTCGTCGCACAGTTCTGGCAGGCGGTTCTGCTTCAGGCGACGCAAGTCGTCGGGACTGTCGATGTGGGCAAGGAGCGACTCTTTCTGGTTCTCTTTCTTCACGTTTGCTTACGTTGTTTCCGGCTAGGTCCGGATATTATCGGGCAAAAATACGGATATTTCAGGAAAAAGCGATTTTTTTTTTACACTTTTTTCACCTCACCCCCCGTTTTTCGCCGCGCGAGGGGCTTTGTGGATTGCGCCGGCGCTCGCTGTTGCTCGCTGCACGAGGCGTCGGATCTGGGCATCTTCGCCCACCACCCAGACGATGTCGCCCTCCTGGAACACCAGCTCGGGTGTGGGCTTGAGCAGGTCGTCGTCGCCGCGGTCGATGCCCACCACCATGCAGCGGTCGTTCTTCCGTATGCCGCTGTAGAGCACGCTGGCACCCACTAACGGCGACTGGGGTGCGATGGCAATCTGGCGGAGCACCATCTCCTTGTCGGTTGAGGGCGGCAGGGCCTCGATGCGGGCTCGCTCGTCGCTGAGGGCGACGGAGAAACGCTTCAGCTGCTCATCGGTGCCGATGAGCGTTACCTTGTCGCCTGGGAAGAGCGGCATGTCGGCGGGCGGGATGTTGATGCGTCGTGAGCCGCGCTGTACCGAGGCCACGTTGACCTCGTAGTGCTTTCGCCATTCGAGCTGCCGCAGCGTCTTGCCGCCCCACTCAGAGCGGTCGGGGATGACGACCTCGGCCAGATGGAGGTCGCGACTCAGCAGCTCCCCGGCATACTTGGGACGTTCGGCTGCGGCCGCGGCGCTCTTCGAGTTGAGGTTGTCGCGGAACGTTGATTCCAGCGCATGCTGGCGGTCTTTCAGCTGGCGCGAGAAGAGCAGGAAGATGAGGATGGCGGCGATGATGCCGATGAGGACGGCGATGGAGGCGTGGTAGTGGCGGTTGACGGCAGCGACGATGAGGATGACGACGGCTGCCAGGCGGAACAGCACGAAGGCAGCCAGCGGGGCGCGGTTGAACTGACGGTCGTTCCACAGCTGCCAGAAGTCGGGCGTGAAGCAGTTCTTCAGCAGCAGCGGACGCAGGAAGGGCGTCATCACAATCAACGTGGCCGCCAGCGTGGTCAGATGGGCCCATTGGGCAGAGAGGACGCTCTCGGCCAGGGGGTAGAGCACCTTCGACGACACGATGAGGATGGCCACACACAGCACGCCGTGGATGAGCATGGGGGGGAGCATACCCGAGATCATCTTCTTCCATTTGTTTTCGTCGTGGGCGGTGGTGCTGCCTGCGTCGTAGCGCGCCAGCGCCGTCTTCAGCCTCTCGGGGATGCGCGGCTCTATCCAGTCAGCCACCGGGTTTGCAAGGCGTATCATGGTGGGCGTCATGAAGGTGGTGACGACAGAGACCGAGACGATGATGGGATAGATGAACTCGCTGATGGCGCCCAGGCTGATGCCGAGGGTGGCGATGATGAACGAGAACTCGCCCACGGGGGCAAGGCTGAAACTGCTTTGCAGCGACGTGCGCACATCGACGCCGCCCAGCATGAACGAGAAGACGCCCACCAGGCTGCGGATGACCAGCACCACCAGCGTGATGACGACGATGGGCAGCCAGTATTTGAGCAGCATGGCGGGGTTGATCATCATGCCGACAGAGACGAAGAACACGGCGCCGAAGAGATCCTTGATGGGCGAGACGAGATGCTCGATGTGTTCCGACTCGACCGTCTCGGCCAGGATGCTGCCCATGACGAAGGCTCCGAAGGCGGGCGAGAACCCCGCCAGCGACGCCAGCACCACCATCAGGAAACACAGCGCCAGCGAGACGATAAGCATCGTCTCGTCGTTCATCAGCCTGCGGGTCTTGCGCAGCAGCAACGGCACCAGATAGATGCCCAGCACAAACCATAGGATGAGATAGAACACCATCTTGGCCATGCTCATCAGCAGCTCGCCGCCGTCCACCTTGCCGCCGGCACCCAGCGTGCCGAACAACAGCATCATGACGATGGCGATGATGTCCTCGAGGATGAGGACGCTGAACACCAGCGAGGCGAACTTCTGCTGCCGCAGCCCCAGGTCGTCGAAGGCCTTGACGATGATGCCCGTTGACGACATGGCCAGCATACCGCCGAGGTAGAGGCCGTTCATGAACGACCATCCGAACAGTCCTCCCACCAGTAGGCCCACGACAATCATGCAGGCCGTGCTGGTGATGACGGCGATGACGGGCGTGCTGCCCGCCTTGAGCAGCTTGCGGAAACTGAACTCGAGACCCAGCGAGAAAAGGAGGAAGATGACGCCGATGTCGGCCCATGTGCTCACCTCGGCGCTGTCGGCCACCGAAGGGGTGTAGGGCATATAGGGACTGGCGAGGAAGCCCGCCACGATGTATCCCAGCACGACGGGCTGCTTCAGCTTCTTGAACAAAAGGGTCATGACACCTGCGCAGAGCAGGATGAGGGCAAGGTCAGAGATTAGTTGGGGAAGGTGTTCCACTATTTGGGGTTTGAGGGATAAAAATTAGGAAATAGGAATTTTTGTTTATCGTTTAAGGTTTAACGTTTAACGACCATGCGGCAGGACATTTATTCAGTTAAGAGTTAAGAATTAAGAGTTAAGAGTTAAGAAAAAAAGTTCAGAGGACGTGTTCGTTAAACATTAAACGTTAAACGTTAAACCAAATATCAGAGGTCGTGTTCGTTAGACCTTAATTGTCAATTGTCAATTATCAATTGCGCCTTTGGCGCTTAGCGTTGGGCGACCAACTCGGCGATGTGGACGATGGTCATCATGGCCTTTTGCATGGTCTGGACGGGGACGTACTCGTAGCGGCTGTGGAAGTTCATGCCGCCGGCGAAGATGTTGGGGCAGGGCAGTCCCATGAACGAGAGCTGTGCGCCGTCCGTTCCGCCGCGGATGGCCCGTATGCGGGGTTCGACGCCTGCACGGCTCATAGCCTCGCAGGCGATGTCGATGACGTACATGACGGGCTCTATCACCTCGCGCATGTTGGCGTACTGGTCGGTAATCTCGGCCGTGGCCACACGCTCGCCGAAACGCTCGTTGAGGCCGTCCACCATGCGCTGGATGAATGCCTTGCGGCGGACAAAAGTGTCGTGGTCGTGGTCGCGGATGATGAGGCTGACGATGGCCCTGTCGACGGTACCGCTAATGGACGTGGGATGGTAGAACCCCTCGTAGCCCTCGGTCTGCTCGGGCGACTCCTGCGTGGGCAGCGAGGCCACGAACTCCGCCGCCACCCGCAGGGCATTCAGCATCTTGCCCTTGGCGTAGCCCGGGTGGACGTTGCGCCCTTGGATGGTGATGCGGGCAGAGGCGGCGTTGAAGTTCTCGTACTCCAGCTCGCCCACCTCGCTGCCGTCCATGGTGTAAGCCCAGTCGCAGCCGAAGGCCTCCACGTCGAACTTGTGCGCGCCAAGCCCTATCTCCTCGTCGGGATTGAAGCCGATGCGAATGCGTCCGTGCTCAATCTCGGGATGCTGCTGCAGGTATTCGATGGCCGAGATAATCTCGGCTATGCCCGCTTTGTCGTCAGCGCCGAGCAGCGTATGGCCGTCGGTAACGATGAGGTTCTCACCCAGATGGTCGTTCAGCTCGGGAAACTGCAGGGGGCTGAGGATGATGTCCTCCTTGCTGTCAAGCAGTATGTCGCCCCCTTGGTAGTTGTTCACTATGCGGGGATTGACATTTGCGCCGCTCATGTCGGGGCTGGTGTCCATGTGGGCAATGAAGCCGATGGTGGGCACCTGACGGGCGGTGTTGGCTGGCAGGGTGGCGAAGAGATAGCCGTTGTCGTCGAGGCTGATGTCCTCAAGCCCCATGCTGCGCAGCTCCTCCTCGAGGGCCTGGGCAAACACCATCTGCCCAGGGGTGCTGGGCGTGGTGGCGGCATCCTCGGCAGAGGTCGTCTCAAAGCGGACGTACCGCAGGAATCTGTCTATCATACTATGGTTGGTTATAGAACTATAACTCTGAACTAAAACTAAAACTAAAACTTTTGAATAGCTTTGGTGTGTGGCATACAGGACATTTGACTTCGTCTTTTCTTGTCGCGACTCGGCCAATCAAACGAGTTTGTTGGCGCTCGCTGCTCCAAGAATTCTCAAGTTTTAGTTTTAGTTTTAGTTTTTGGTTTTTTATTTCGGCTTACACTTCTATCTTCTTATACTTCGGAACCAGCGATTTCATGATGCTCCAGGCGATGAGGTAGGCCACGCCGCAGAAGCAGAACATGACGAAGTAGCCGGCTGGCTTGCCCGTGAATCCGAGGAAGTGGAACGAGTCGCCGGCGTTCTCGGCATAGGTGAAGAGGTTACCGGCAATCCGCTGGATGAACATCGAGCCTACGCCGCCTGCCATAGCGCCGATGCCCGTGATGGTGGCGATGGCTGCCTTGGGGAACATGTCGCCGACGGTTGAGAAGAGGTTGGCGCTCCACGCCTGATGGCCCGCAGCCGCCAGACCGATGAGCACGGCAGGCCACCAGGGCGAGTTGAAGTGCACGCCCAGCGGCTGTGCAAACAGGGCGGCGATGGGGAAGAAGGCGAAGATGAGCATCGCCAGCATGCGGCCGGCGTAGGGGTTCATCCCTTTCTTATCGACAAAGATGCGGGGCAGATAGCCGCCGAAGATGGAGACCACGGTCACAATCAGATAGAGCGTGAAGATGAGCGCCTGACCTAGCGACGATGTCGCGGGAGCCTTGAACTGGTTGCTGAAGTAGCTCGGTGCCCAGAACAGGAAGAACCACCACACGCCGTCCGTGAAGAACTTGCCGAAGAAGAACGACCACGTCTGGCGGTACTTATAGCACCTGACGAACGGGATGTTCAGGACGATGATGGCCACGATGAAGCTCAGCACGTTCCACACCACGGGCTTGATAAGGAAGAACGAAGCCATCAGGATGGCGATGCCCACGACGATGAACACCCACGAACCCGGCAGCATGGCAAAGGTTTTATTCTCCGGAGCCTCCCCCGTCCCCTCCTGAAGGAGGGGAGACTGATTACTTCCGCTCACGGCTCCCTTCCCTTTAGGGGAGGGCTGGGGTGAGGCTTCGGGCTGGGGAGAGGCTTCGTCTTGGTTGATGTACGCCAGCTCGGCGGCGTTGACGTGCTTCGACTTCTCGGGCTTGTCGTACATGAATGCCCAGAAGAACATCCAGATGAATCCCAGTCCGCCGATGATGATGAACGCCCACTCCCAGCCCATCTTCACAGCCAGGGGCGGTATGCAGAGCGGCGCCGCCAGGGCACCCACGCTGGCGCCAGCGTTGAAGATGCTGGTGGCGAAGGCGCGGTCCTTCTTCGGGAAGTACTCGGCCGTCACCTTGATGGCGGCGGGGAAGTTGCCCGCCTCGCCCAGCGCCAAGATGCCGCGGCAGAGCAGGAACAGATAGACCGATGTCGTCGAGATGGCCAGCGCTACCTTGCTGCCCGCCTCGACGGCCTTCAGGGCAGCCGCGCCCGTGACGCCGTCCACGAACAGCGCCGTGGCCCAGCCGCACGCCGCGTGCATGCAGGCACCCAGACTCCACACGAAGATCGCTATGAGGTAGCCGCGCTTCGTGCCCATCCAGTCGACAAACTTGCCGGCAAACAGACAGCAGATGGCATAGAAGATGCTGAAGAAGCTGGTGATGGTGCCGTAGTGGGCGTCTGTCCAATGGAACTCGGGTTTGATGAACTCTTCGTAGGTGAGGCTTAGCACCTGGCGGTCCAGATAGTTGACGGTGGTAGCCACAAACAGCAGCGAGCAGAGCCACCAGCGCCAGTTGGACATCAGTTTTTTCTGTGTACTCATAATGGTTTATGTTTTATTCCTTGTTTCTTTTGGCCGCGAAGATAGTGCTTTTTTTTGACATTACCCCTCTTTTCCTCACCTTTTTCACTTTTTTCCCGCAAGCCTTGCAGAATTATAAAGCATCACATATAGCAATTAGTCGTGCCTATGATTCGTCATCAAATCTCTTAGGAGCCTGGAATCCCATTCGATTCGTAAGTTTCTCGTCGCGTGACGGGTTCCGAAGGAAGCGATTCCACTATAGAAGTGGTCTCTGCTGAGCGGTTTCCTTTTCAACCCGTCACTCAACCAAAGGTGTTTTCGGACCGAGAAAGGCATCTGAGCGGAGTGGAGGAAAAGGTTACAATCTGTAAGCAGAAGCAGAATGGCGGGTAATTCCGAGTGACGGGTCAAAAAGAAAACCGCGCAGGAGGACGGACTTTCTCCGTGGAATGGAGGAGCCGGAAGCCCTTCGTTGCCGTCATCCCGAACCTTCTCCCGGCCTGCAAACGTCGTCCTTCCAGGGCGAAGTTACGGATTGTAAGCGGAGAGATATAGTTTTTCGTTTAAACGCTTCGCCCGCAGAATCAAACGCTATCTCGCCGGAATCAAACGCTATCTCGCCAGAATCAAACGCTATCTTGCTAGAATCAAACGCTATGATGTCAGCCCCTTGCTCTGTGCGCTCAACGCATTACGTTGCGACCACGACGTAGTGCGTCCGCAGATTGACGTAGTGCGTCCAGACGCAGACGCACTACATCGACGGTCAATCGCAGTCCGTTGTCACTCCACCACCTTCGGGCGGCGGAGGGGGATGACGCCCGAGCGGGCGGCGACGGGGATGAGCGTGACGCGGTCGGTGGCATTATCGACGACGAGCACGGTCGTCTCGTCGGCCAGACGGCTGTGGACGATGGTGTCGCCTGCGTGGGCATGACGGCTGACGAGGCTGTCGTTCAGCCACACCGAGAGGTCCAGGCCGCCGAAGTCGTCGGTCACGACAAGCTGATAGACGTCCTGTCGCATCCGCTCCTCCTTGCTGCCCGCGAGGCCGAACCCCCAGTAGAGAAAAAGAAGCACGACGGCAAACACGGCGACAAACATCACGGCTGTTCCCGCAAGGAACGATTTGTTGGCATTCTTGGCTTTTCGCATGGCGATGCATCGGTTTTCGGCGGCGAAGGTAGCCTTTTCAGGCGAAAAACGGAAATTTTTTCGTAAAATGTTTTGTCCTTATTTAAAAAAGCAGTACTTTTGCCAGCGATTTAGGTGATTAACGCTTGAGTGGCTCCTTTTTCAGGGAGCCATTTCGTTTAAATGAATGAAAGAAAAAGACTATAGGTCAGACGAAACAGAGTATTGCATACATGATTGAAAAGAACAAGATTATCGACATTGTGAACGAGTGGCTTGAAGGCAAGGAATACTTTCTGGTGGATGCCCGCATAAGCCCTGATGACGAGATTGTCGTCGAGATTGACCATGCCGACGGCGTGTGGATTGAAGACTGCGTGGAGCTGAGCCGCTACATTGAGTCGAAGCTCGACCGCGACGAAGAGGACTTTGGCCTCGAGGTGGGCTCGGCCGGCATAGGACAGCCCTTCAAGGTGCATCAGCAGTACGTCAACCACATCGGCAAGGAGGTAGAGGTGCTGGCCGGCGACGGACGCAAATACCGCGGCGTGCTCACGGAGGCCGCCGACGAGACGTTCACCGTCGAGGTCAAGGAAAAGGTGCTGGCCGAAGGCGCCAAGCGCCCCAAGCTGATGCCCGTGCCCCACACCTGGCGATACGACGAGGTGAAGTATGCAAAGGCTATCATCACCTTCTAACCGCGAATAAACGAAACAAACAACATACAGCAAGAAAATGGCAACATCAACAAAGAAAAAGGACACCATCAACCTGGTGGACATGTTCCAGGAGTTCAAGGAGTCGAAAAACATCGACCGCACCACCCTCATCAGCGTGCTGGAGGAGAGTTTCCGCAGCGTCATCGCTAAGATGTACGGCAGCGATGCCAACTACGACGTCATCGTTAACCCCGACAAGGGCGACTTTGAAATCTACCGCAACCGCGAGGTGGTGGAGGACGAGGAGTTCACGAACCCCAACACGCAGATCGCCCTCTCGGAGGCACAGAAGATCGACGAGGACTACGAGGCCGGCGAAGAGGTCACCGAGGAGGTGCAGTTTGCCGACTTCGGCCGCCGTGCCATCCTCACCCTGCGCCAGACGCTGGCTGCCAAGATTCTCGAGCTCGAGAAGGACAGCCTCTACAACAAGTACAAGGAGCGCGTCGGCACGGTCATCGCAGCTGAGGTCTATCAGATCTGGAAAAAAGAGCTGCTGCTGCTCGACGACGAGGGCAACGAGCTCATCCTGCCCAAGACCGAGCAGATTCCCAGCGACTTCTTCCGCAAGGGCGAGACCGTCCGTGCCGTTGTCCATCGTGTCGACAACGAGAACAACAACCCGAAGATCATCCTCAGCCGCACGTCGAACGTCTTCCTGCAGCGTCTGCTGGAGCAAGAGGTGCCTGAGATCAACGACGGCCTCATCACCGTGCGTCGCATCGCCCGCATCCCCGGCGAGCGCGCCAAGATTGCCGTCGAGAGCTATGACGACCGCATCGACCCCGTCGGCGCCTGCGTCGGCGTCAAGGGCAGCCGCATACACGGCATCGTCCGCGAGCTGCGCGGCGAGAACATCGACGTCGTCAACTACTCGTCGAACATCGAAATCTTCATCAAGCGCGCCCTCCGTCCCGCCGAGGTCTCCAGTCTCGTCATGGACACCGAGAACCACAAGGTGGAGGTCTATCTGAAGCCCGACGAGGTATCCCTCGCCATCGGTAAGGGCGGCGCGAACATCAAGCTCGCCAGCATGCTCACCGAATACACCATCGACGTCTTCCGCGAGATCGATGACAGCCAGGAGGAAGAAGACGTCTATCTCGAGGAGTTCGCCAACGAGATCGACCAGTGGATTATCGACCAGTTCATCGGCGTCGGCCTCGACACCGCCAAGAGCGTGCTGGCCGTTCCCCGCGACGAACTGCTCAAGAAGACCGACCTCGAGGAGGAGACCATCGACAATGTGCTCGACATCCTTCGCGCAGAATTTGAAGAGGACTAAACCCCGTCAACCTTCAATCTTCATTTTTCATTTTTCAATCTTAAGAATCCGTAGATGGCAAGATTAAGTAAGGTAATCAAAGATTTGAACATCGGCAAGTACACCGCCATCGAGTTCCTCGAGAAAAAGGGGCTCCCCACCAGCGACGACCTGAACGCCAAGTTGACTGATGAGCAGGTGGAATTGCTGACCACTCAGTTTGCCCACGACAAGAGCATCCGCAAGGAGACCGACAAGCGTCAGGCCGCCCGTCAGGAGATAAAGGAGCGCTACCAGGCCGAACGTGAAAAGGAGAAAGAGCGCGAGAAGAAAGCCTCAACGCCCAAAGAGCCTGAGATGGTGGAGACCGTCGTCCCCGACGAGGTGAAGCCGCGTTTCACGCCTGTGGGCAAGATAGACCTCGACGCGCTCAGCGGCAAGAAGAAATCGTCCGCCGCCAAGCCCGCTGCCAAGCCTGCCGAGCCCAAGGCGGAGCCAAAACCTGCCGCACACGAAGCGGACAAGCCTGCTCACAAGGCCGGTGAGACCGTCCAGCCGGCCGAGGAGAAGCCCGCAGGTGATGTCCCCGCAGCTACCGAACCCGCGCTGGCCGAGGCAAAGCCTGCTGAGCCGCAGGAGCAGACAGCTGGGGCAGACTCGTCTGACAGGCAGGGCCGTGACAGCCAGCCACAGGAGGCGGAGGCCGGGACAACGCCGTCCGCACAGCCTGCGCCGGAAGAGACGAAGACCCAGCCCGAGGCGGCTAAGACGGAAGAGACGGAGCCTGCCGTTGCCGCCAAGACAGAGGCTGAGGCGCCCCAGGCGGAACAGTCCCAGACGGACGCCGAGAAGCCGGCACCTGCCGAGCAGCCTGCGGAGAAGAAAGAAGAGATCTTCGAGTTCGACCACTCAGACCTTCAGATGAAGCCCCTCACCGTGCTCGGAAAGGTTGACCTTAGCGCCATCAACCAATCGACTCGTCCGAAGAAGAAGTCGAAGGAAGAGAAGAAAAAAGAACGCGAGGAGAAAGAGAAAGCCCGTCAGGAGCAGCGCAAGCAGCTGCGCGAGAGCATCCTCAAGGACATCCGCAAGGATGGCTCAAAGGCGGCGGGAAGCACCGACTCGCAGAAGAAGAAACGTAACCGCATCGGCGGCAGCGAGCGCGTGGACATCAACAAGGCCGGCGCCGCTGTGGCCAGCCAGCAGCAATCCTCCAACAACAATGGCGGCGGCAACCGTCGCGACGACCGCCGCAGCCGCGGCGCCGACCGCGACCGCGACCGCGCACGGCGCATCCTCGAGAAGAACGAGCTCAGCGAGGGCGACGTCTCGAAGCAGGTGAAGGACACGCTGGCTCGTCTGACCAACAAGCAGAAGTCAGCCTCCGCCAAGTATCGTAAGGAGAAGCGCGAGCAGGCCTTCAACCGTCAGATGGAGCAGATGGCCGAGGAACAGGCAGGCAGCAAGGTGCTGAAGCTGACGGAGTTTGTTACCGCCAACGAGCTGGCAAGCATGATGAACGTGGGCGTGGCGCAGGTCATCGGCACCTGCATGAGCGTCGGCATCATGGTCTCCATCAACCAGCGTCTTGATGCTGAGACCATCAACCTCGTCGCCTCGGAGTTCGGCTTCACCACCGAATTCGTCAGCGCCGACGTGGCCAAGGCCGTCACCGAGGAGGCCGACGACGAGGCTGACCTTCAGCCCCGCGCCCCCATCGTCACCGTCATGGGCCATGTGGACCACGGTAAGACATCGCTGCTCGACTATATCCGCAAGTCGAACGTCATTGCCGGCGAGGCCGGCGGCATCACCCAGCACATCGGCGCCTACAACGTCACGCTTGAGGACGGCCGCCGCATCACCTTCCTCGACACGCCGGGCCACGAGGCGTTCACCGCCATGCGTGCCCGCGGCGCACAGGTGACCGACATCGCCATCATCATCGTGGCAGCCGACGACAGCGTCATGCCCCAGACACGCGAGGCCATCAGCCATGCTCAGGCCGCCGGCGTGCCCATGGTGTTCGCCATCAACAAGATTGACAAGCCTCATGCCGACCCCGAGAAAATCAAGGGCGAGCTGGCCCAGATGAACCTCCTCGTGGAGGACTGGGGCGGTAAGTATCAGTCGCAGGACATCTCTGCCAAGCAGGGCATCGGCGTGGAAGAGCTGATGGAAAAGGTGCTGCTCGAGGCCGAGATGCTGGAGTTGAAGGCCAACCCCAACCGTAAGGCCACGGGTTCGGTCATCGAATCGACGCTCGACAAGGGGCGTGGCTACGTGGCTACGGTGCTCGTCTCTAACGGTACGCTCAACATGGGCGACATCGTGCTGGCCGGTACCCACTATGGCCGCATCAAGGCTATGTTCAACGAGCGCGGACAGCGGGTCAAGAAGGCTGGGCCGTCGGAGCCGGTGCTGATCCTCGGCCTCAACGGCGCGCCGCAGGCCGGCGACAGCTTCCACGTGTTCGACACCGAGCAGGAGGCACGCGCCATCGCCACCGACCGCGAGCAGCTGCAACGCGAGCAGGGACTGCGTACCCAGAAGCGCAAAACCCTCGAGGACATCGGACGCGACATCGCCAAGGGCGGCGTTCAGGAACTCAACATCATCGTCAAGGGCGACGTCGACGGCTCCATCGAAGCCCTGTCCGACTCGCTCATCAAGCTCAGCACGGACAAGATTCAGGTCAACGTCATCTACAAGGCCGTCGGTCAGATTTCCGAGAGCGACGTCCAGCTGGCGGCAGCCTCGCAGGCCATCATCGTCGGCTTCCAGGTGCGTCCTTCGCAGGGCGCACGCAAGGTGGCCGAGAACGAGGGCGTCGACATCCGCCTCTACAGCATCATCTACGACGCCATCGAAGAGGTCAAGGCTGCTATGGAAGGCATGCTGGCCCCCGTCGTCAAGGAGGAGGTCACCTCGACCATCGAGGTGCGCGAGGTGTTCCACATCAGCAAGGTGGGCTTTGTGGCCGGTGCTATGGTGAAGGAGGGCAAGGTGAAGCGCAGCGACAAGGCTCGCCTCATCCGCGACGGCATCGTCATCTTCACCGGCGACATCAATGCCCTCAAGCGCTTCAAGGACGACGTCAAGGAGGTGGGCACCAACTTCGAGTGCGGCATCAGCCTCGTCGGCTGTAACGACATTCAGGTGGGCGACCTCATCGAGACCTTCCAGCAGGTGGAGGTGAAGCAGACGCTTTGACACTATGGAGCTGATTGACATCATCGTGACTGTCCTGCTGGTCGTAGGCCTTGTGACGGGCATCAAGGACGGACTGGTGAAGCGGGTGCTGGGGCTTGCCGGACTGATTGCCGGACTGATTATCGGCAAGAGGATCTATCTTTCGGTAGCGGCCAAGCTGACGCCCCTCCTCGGCACCTCGGAAAAGACAACCCAGATTATCGCCTTTGTGCTGATTCTGATTGCCGTGCCTCTCATCTTCTCGCTGATAGCATGGCTCATCGCCGGTCTGCTGAAGACGGCGGGACTGGGATGGGTGAACCGCCTGCTGGGCGGCGTCGTTGGCGTCATCACCAATGCGTTGGTCATCGGGTTGCTGTTCATCGGCATTGAGACGTTCGATACCCACGAGAGCCTGCTCAGCCACGAGAAGAAGGAAGCCTCGCTGTTCTTCTACCCGCTCTACCGCTCAACCGGCCTTTTCATCAAGGACGTCCGCGAGCAGATAGACCATTGGAAGGAAACGCATCCCGACGATGCCGACGATGCCGAGAATTCCGGAATCTCCGGAAATCCCGGAAAGTCCGGAAAGTCTGGAAGCTCCGGAAAAACCCAAAAGAAACAACGCCAATCATTCGAGGAGGCTGTGTAAATGAAATCCGACGAATCAAACAAGGAAATCCGTCAGCTCACCGAGGAGAAATACAAGTACGGCTTCACCACCGACGTCGCCACCGAAATCATCGGTCCGGGACTCAGCGAGGAGGTCGTACGCCTCATCTCTTCCAAGAAGGACGAGCCGGAATGGCTGCTCGATTTCCGCCTGAAGGCCTACCGCCATTGGCTGACGATGACGTGTCCCACGTGGGCACACCTCACCATACCGCCCATCGACTTTCAGGCCATATCCTACTATGCCGACCCGCGCCGGAAGGCTGCGGGGCCGCAGTCGCTCGACGACATCGACCCAGCCGTCATGAAGACGTTCGACAAACTCGGCATTCCCCTTGAGGAGCGCCTCGCCCTCAGCGGAGGCATGGCCGTCGATGCCGTCATGGACTCCGTGTCGGTGAAGACCACCTTCAAGGAGACGCTGAAGGAGAAGGGCATCATCTTCTGTTCCATCAGCGAGGCCGTCCGCGAATACCCCGACCTTGTGCGCCAGTATCTGGGCTCTGTCGTCAGCTATCGCGACAATTTCTACGCCGCCCTTAACTCGGCGGTGTTCTCCGACGGCTCGTTTGTCTATATCCCCAAGGGCGTCCGCTGTCCTATGGAGCTGTCCACCTACTTCCGCATCAACGCGGCGGGCACGGGACAGTTCGAGCGCACCCTCATCGTGGCCGACGACGACGCCTACGTCTCGTACCTCGAGGGCTGCACAGCCCCCATGCGCGACGAGAACCAGCTGCATGCCGCCATCGTCGAAATCGTTGTCCTCGACCGTGCTGAAGTCAAGTACAGCACCGTCCAGAACTGGTATCCAGGCGATGCCGAGGGGCGCGGCGGCGTCTATAACTTCGTCACCAAGCGCGGCCATTGCCGCGGCGTGAACAGCAAGATATCGTGGACCCAGGTCGAGACCGGCTCCGCCATCACGTGGAAGTACCCCAGCTGTGTGCTCTCCGGCGACAACTCCGTCGGCGAGTTCTACTCCGTGGCCGTCACCAACCACCACCAGCAGGCCGACACCGGCACCAAGATGATTCACCTTGGGCGTAACACCCGCAGCACCATCATCTCCAAGGGCATTTCGGCGGGCCAGAGCTCCAATGCCTACCGTGGCCTCGTCCGTGTGGGCGAGAAAGCCGACGGCGCACGCAACTACAGCCAGTGTGACTCGCTGCTGCTGGGCGACCAGTGTGGCGCTCACACCTTCCCCTACATGGACATTCACAACGAGACAGCCGTCGTTGAACACGAGGCTACCACCTCCAAAATCAGCGAGGACCAGCTCTTCTACTGCAACCAGCGCGGCATCCCCACCGAGGACGCCATCGGCCTCATCGTCAACGGCTATGCCAAAGAGGTGCTCAACAAGCTGCCCATGGAGTTCGCCGTCGAAGCCCAGAAGCTGCTCAGCGTCTCCCTCGAAGGCTCGGTCGGATAGGTTGGCCGTTGGCGTTTAGAGAGCGTCGTGATTCCGCTGCAAAGAAAATAGTAAATCGTAAATAGTCAAATAGTAAATCCCTTGATGTTAAAGATAGAAAACCTCCACGCTTCGATTGCAGGCAAAGAAATACTGAAGGGCATCAACCTCACCGTCGGCGAGGGCGAGGTGCATGCCATCATGGGCCCTAACGGCTCGGGCAAGAGTACGCTGAGCAACGTCCTCGTCGGACACCCAGCCTACACCGTCACCGAAGGCACAGTCACCTTCCGCGGCAAGGACCTCCTCGGCATGACGCCCGAGGACCGCAGCCACGAAGGGCTTTTCCTCTCTTTCCAGTATCCCGTCGAGATACCCGGCGTCAGCATGACCACCTTCATGCGTACCGCCGTGAATGCCCAGCGCACCTATCGCGGCCTGCCTCCCCTCGAGGCTGCCGACTTCCTGAAGCTGATGCGTGAGAAGCGTGCCCTTGTCGGTCTCGACAGCAAGCTTGCCAACCGCTCCGTCAACGAAGGTTTCAGCGGCGGCGAGAAGAAACGCAACGAAATCTACCAGATGGCCATGCTCGAGCCCCTGCTGAGCATCCTCGACGAGACGGACTCCGGCCTCGACATCGATGCCCTCCGCATCGTCGCCGAAGGGGTCAACAAGCTCCACACGCCGCAGAACTCCGTCATCGTCATCACCCATTATCAGCGGCTGCTTAACTACATCCGCCCCGACGTCGTCCATGTGCTCTACGCGGGCCGTATCGTCAAGACCGGCGGCCCCGAGCTGGCACAGGAGCTTGAAGAGCGCGGCTACGATTGGTTAAAGGGTTAAAGAATTAGGCCATATGGATAAAGTGCTGAAAGACCTTGGGAATGGTGCCGTGATTTCCGACGTTGGTGACGACGGCATCCAGATTGAAGTCCCTGCTGGCGTAAAGATCGAGAAGCCTATCTATCTGACGCAGCTGCTCGGCAAGAAGGATAAGCTGAAGCTCGAACAAGGCATTTTCATCTACCTTCGTGAGGGCAGCGAGGCCGATGTGATCATCACCGACCGTACCGCCGTCAACCGTCCCTTCAAGGTCAAGCGCGACATCATCGCTGATGTTCGTAAAGATGCCAGGCTGAACCTCTATCTGCTTCAGGAGCAGGGGACAAAGTCGGTCTGGTTGAACAAAATGGATTCGTACAACTCGGGCCACTTGACGTTGGGGATATTCTGCCTTGGTGGAGCCAGCATCACCAATAGCCTGTTGTTGGATATGTGTGCCGAAGGAGCCACAGCCGACGTTTTCGGCATGACCATCGCCTCGGGCACGCAGCAGGTGACGAATGCCGTCACCGTCACCCACCGAGCCCCCCGCTGCCGCGACCGCGAACTGTTCAAGCAGATACTCGACGAAGAAGCCGTAGGTCGTTTCGAGGGTCTTGTGCAGGTCAATCCCCATTGCCCGGGTGCCGACTCGCAGCAGACAAGCCGTAACATCTGCCTCAGCCGCACCGCCCGCGCCTATGCCCAGCCGCAGCTCATCATCGACACCGACGATGTCCGCTGCTCACACGGCGCCACCGTCGGCCAGCTCGACGAGGAAGCCCTCTTCTACCTTCAGCAGCGTGGCATCCCCCGCCACGAGGCCCGTCTGCTGCTTCTCTCCGCCTTCCTGAACGAAGTCGTTGACAAGGTGTCCATCGACGGCCTCCGCGAACGTCTGCGCATGATGGCCGATGCCCGTCTGCGCGGCGACCTCAACCATTGTGTAGCCTGCGGCAGCTGTGGCACCTTCGGCGCAATTGATAATTGATAATTTACGTTTAAGGTTTAAGGTTTAACGTTTAACGAACACGCCCTTTTGATTAATGATTAATGGTTCATGAATAATGGTTAGCTGCATGCAAAGCTATTTATTTTTCATTTTTCATTCTTCATTTTTCATTTTTTATCATACTGCCGCAGCGTCGTTAAACCTTAAACATTAAACGTTAAACGAAAAATGATAACCATGCTTGACGTTGCAAAGATAAGATCCGACTTTCCCCTTCTTGCCCGCGAGGTGTACGGCCGTCCGCTGGTCTATCTCGACAATGCTGCCACCACGCAGAAGCCGCGTTGTGTCATCGACGCCATTGCCGACGCCTACACCACCGTCAACGCCAACGTCCATCGTGGCGTCCACCGCCTGTCGCAGGAGGCCACCGACCGCCACGAGGCTGCCCGCGACACCGTCCGCCGCTACCTCGGCGCCGCCTCCGCCGCCGAAATCCTCTTCACTCGCGGCACCACCGAGAGCATCAACCTCCTCGCCACCTCGTTCGGCGAAGCCTTCTGTCACGAGGGCGACGAAATCATCGTCAGCGAGATGGAGCACCACAGTAACATCGTCCCCTGGCAGCTGCTCGGCCAGCGCCGCGGCACCGTGCTCCGCGTCATCCCCGTCACCGACGACGGCCGTCTCGACATGGAGGCCTTTCAGTGCCTCTTCACCCCTCGCACCCGTCTCGTCAGCGTCGCCCACATCAGCAACGTCCTCGGCACCGTCAACCCCGTCGAGGAAGTCATCCGCATCGCCCACGCTCACGGCGTCCCCGTCGCTATCGACGGCGCCCAGAGTGCCCCCCATATCCCCGTCGATGTGCGGGCCCTCGGCTGCGACTTCTACGCCTTTAGCGCCCACAAGGTCTATGGCCCTACGGGTGTCGGCGTTCTCTACGGCCGCGAACGCTGGCTCGAGCAGATGCCCCCCTACCAGGGCGGCGGCGAGATGATAGGTCACGTCCGCTTCAGCGGTACCACGTGGAACGAGCTCCCCTACAAGTTCGAGGCCGGCACCCCCGACTTCATCGGCACCATCGCCACCGCCCGTGCCCTCGACTACGTCTGCGCCCTCGGCCTCCCCGCCATTGCCGCCCACGAGCAGTCGCTCGTCCGCCGCGCCCTCGACGGCCTCGGCACCCTCCCCGATGTCCATATCTACGGCCAGCCTTCGTCGCTCATCTCCTTCAACCTCGGCGACGCCCACCCCGCCGATGTCGGCATCCTGCTCGACCATCAGGGCGTCGCCGTCCGCACCGGCCACCATTGTGCCCAGCCCCTCATGGAGCGCCTCGGCATTCCCGGCACCGTCCGCGTCTCCTTCGCCCTCTACAACACCGAGGCCGACGTCGATGCCTTCCTCGCCGCCCTCCGCCGCACCGCCCAGATGCTCTAACCCAATTGTAGTTCATAGTATAAGATGGGTTTAACGTTTAATGTTTAACGAACACGTCCTCTGAACTTTTTTTCTTAACTCTTAATTCTTAACTCTTAACTGAATAAATGTCCTGCCGCATGGAAGTTATCGTTAACGTTATCGTTATCGTTTTTAACGAACACGTCCTCTGAACTTTTTTTCTTAACTCTTAATTCTTAACTCTTAACTGAATAAATGTCCTGCCGCATGGAAGTTATCGTTAACGTTATCGTTATCGTT
>Ga0129306_1000845_pt1 | contig 41792 bp, 36 predicted proteins | sample P827metagenome_FD_94438 | JGI IMG/M metagenome (GOLD analysis project Ga0129306, IMG submission 94438) | Capybara group fecal microbial communities from Wisconsin, USA - P827 metagenome | ecosystem: Host-associated > Mammals > Digestive system > Large intestine > Fecal | place: USA: Wisconsin... | reverse complement strand
GGCGGAGCGATAAAGGCTTTGCCGTGTATCTTTATGCAAAACTACGTTCTGGTCGGATCATTACCCTGTAGTTGATTCAAGGGCGACTTTGTATCGTGGACAGTTGAAGGTGTCAAGAAAAGGTCTCCGCATCCTCATCTCCGTGGTCATCGGCGCTCTCCTGCTGGCCGGTCTGTACGCTCTGTTCAACAGCACCATCATGCCGACCGTCACCTCCAAGGTGCAGGCGCTCTTCAACTACAGCGGCACCTGATCTAACCGACGAAAGACCGAAACACATCAATAAACACGGGGGCGGCGTCAACAACCGTCCCCGATCCATTCTGGAGGAATCATGAAAAAAGTATTTGCGCTTATCCTGACGTGCCTCTCGATGCTCGCCCTTATGACGAGCTGTATTCATGAGGACATCGGGATCGTCCTGAACGAAGACGGGACCGGCAAGGTTGCCGCGACGGTAGGGGTCGATAAGGACACCTACAATCAGATGCTCGGCATGGGGATGAATCTCTTTGAAGAGGAAGAGGGTGAACCCTTTGAGTATGAGTACAAGGGGAAAACCTATATCGCTCTTTCCGAAACAAAGGAATACGCCTCCTACGAGGAACTCCGGCGGGCCCTGCTGGACATGACCTATGAAACGGACGAGCTGGCCGATCTTGAAAATGCTGAAGGGTGGGAATCCGATGAAAAAGAACAGGAACTGGAAGAGGACGTTTCCGCAGAGGAACCCGGTGACGATGCCGAAGAGACCGCCGGTGTGGACAACCACATCTTTAAGGAAGTCGTCATTGAGGAGAAGAAAGGTCTTTTCAGCAAGGGGGTGAACTTCTCCGCGACGATGAACGCCCTTCCGGACGATGAAAACGAAGAAAAATCTATGGCGGCGTCCTTCCATGTGACGGTTTCTGTAGAGACTCCCTACGGAATTAAGAAAGCCGGTGAAACCGCTGTTGTGGAAGGGAACAAGGCTACGTTCGAGATCGAAGATCTGAGCGTGGAGAATACGTTCTCGGTCGAAGCGGAGGATACGAACACAGAACTGATCATTGCTATCGTCGTTATCCTGGCTCTGATTCTTCTTGCCCTTCTCCTCCTCCCGAAGCTCACCGGAACAAAGGATAAGAAATGATCGCCCGGATCATTCAGGGGATTCTGCACACGGGATTTCTTACCTTTGGCAGTATCTCCGACATACGGACGCATACGGTTCCGGATTCGGTGTGGATGGGTATTGCGGGGACGGCTCTCATAGGCATGAAGCTGTCCTCCCTCCCCTCCATGCTGCTTGGCGCGGCAGCGGTACTTCTCATCGAGGTACCGCTTGCCGTGGCCATGAAGGACAGAGCAATCGGCGGCGCGGACATCAAGATTTCAGCGGCGGGAGCATTTCTGCTTGGCTGGCGAAAAGGGCTTGCGGCTCTGATCGTCGGTCTTACGCTCTCCATCCTCATCATGCCCGTTGTCCGGGCGATCCGGCACGAGAAGCAGGACACCCGGTTTGCCCTTGTTCCTTTCCTCGCTGCCGGACAGCTTGTCCTCTACTATATATAAGGAAGGAAGATGCTTATGAAGAACAGAACCGTCCTTGGCATTCTGTGCCTGATTCTCGCCCTTCTTCTCGCCTTTGGCCTCACGCCCATCATGAACAAGCTTTCCGATGGCCGGGTTTCCGTTGTGCGCATGAAGCAGGACGTTTCACAAGGTCACAAGATGACGGAGGACGATATTGAGATTGTCAGCGTCGGCGCGGTGAACCTCCCTTCCGGCGTGATCAAAGATAAGGAGGCCGTACTCGGAAAGTTTGCTTCTTCCGATCTCTGGAAGGGGGACTATCTCTTCCCGGCGAAGCTCTCCGATACGGCGGACAGCGCGGCGGATGTGTTCCGCAGTCTCGACGGAACGCAGGTTGCTGTTTCCGTGACCATTCCCACGTTTGCGGGCGGTCTTTCCGGCAAGCTCCTGAACGGAGATATTGTTTCCCTGATCGTGTACAGCTCGGACAGGAAAGAATCCATCGCCCCGGATGCCCTGAAATACGTCCGGGTTATCACCTCCACCACTTCGGGCGGTCTGGACCGTGATGAGCTGACACAGAAGGAAGACGGAACCTACGATCTGCCTTCCACCATCACACTCCTTGCAACGCCGGAGCAGGCCCGTCTTCTCGCGGAGTATGAAAACAGCGGACGGATTCACGCCGCTTTGGTATGCCGGGGGAACGAAAAGCAGGCGAAGAAGCTGCTGAAGGCGCAGGCTGAAATCCTTGAGGAAATGGAGGCGGAGAAGCATGGCTAAAACCATTGCGGTCTGGGGCGCGCCGGGGGTGGGGAAAACCACCCTCGCCACCAAACTGGCTGAGGTGATCCATGACCGGCGTCATTCTACGGCGGTTGTCCTGTACGCGGATATGGATATTCCGGCACTGCCGAGCCTTTTCCCAAATTACGCGAAAAAAGAGTTGTTTTCTGTCGGCGTCCCGCTTTCCAAAGCGGATATGACGAAGGAAGACGTGATGAAGCAGATCGTAACGGTCAGAGGGAAGGACAAGCTGGGGTTTCTCGGCTTTACAGACGGTGAGAATCGGTACTCCTACCCCCGGTTCGATGAGGATAAGGTGGGAGAACTCATTTCGATCCTCCTGAGAAATGCAAAATACGTTATTCTGGACTGTACCAGCAGCCTGGACAACCCGATCTCGGCGTATGGTGTTGCCCATGCTGACGCCGTGATCCGGTTGTTTTCTCCCACGCTGAAAAGTATCTGCTGGCAGTCGTCGCAGCTTCCCCTGTATGCCGATCCCGCTTACCGGCTTGAGCGGCAGAAGAACGGACTGAATACTATGGAAGAGTTGTTCATGCCGGTTGAGGAGGCAAAGGCGCATATCCCGGACGTAAAGTTCTGTATTCCGTACAGTAGGACGGTCCGTCAGCAGATGCTGGATGGTCTGCTCTGGAACGACACGAAAGACCCGAGATTTGAGAAGGAAATCCAGCGGGCGGCGGGGACGGTGATCTGATGGCAAAGAGTGTAGAGTTCTGGACCCTGCTCCGTCAGGCGCAGGAGTATATCTCCCAGCGATATGCCGCTGCTCTGATCGATCCGAAGAAAACCGGACAGCTGCGGGCGTACATCGACCAGTTCCTCAGAGAACAGAACTGCTCCGTGGAAGGGTATGACAACGAAAGTCTTGTGGAGCATCTCTTCCGGGAGATGGCGGAATACAGCGTTCTCACGCCCTACCTCGGTTCGTCCGATCTGGAAGAGATCAACGTCAATTCGTGGGACGATATTGCCATTACGAAACTGGACGGTACGATCATCAAGCTCCAGGAACACTTTCACAGTCCCCAGCACGCGGTGGACATCATCAAGAGACTGCTCCATCACAGCGGCATGATCATCGACAACGCCACGCCTATGGCACAGGGGCACCTTCCGAACAATACGAGAATCACCGCCTTGAAGAATCCCATAGTGGACGAGGAATGTGGGGTCTCCGTCTCCATTCGTCTGCTCCATCCGCAGAGGGTTGACAGGCAGAACCTGATCGATACTGGCTTTGCGACGGAGGAAATGGTCGGTTTTCTGTGTATGTGCATCCGGTACGGCGTCCCGTTTGTGGTAGCAGGGGCAACGTCAAGCGGAAAAACCACTCTCCTGAACGCGATCATGGGTTCCATTCCGGACGGGAAGCGGGTATTCACCATCGAATCCGGCTCCCGCGAGCTTTCGCTTGTCAGACGGGACGCGGACGGGGACGTCACAAACAACGTAGTTCATACATTGAGCCGCCCTTCCGACAACCCCGCATACGACATTACGCAGGAAGACCTTGTGGTCGCTTCGCTCCGGTTTAATCCGGACATCGTGTGCGTCGGCGAAATGCGGGATACCGAGTGCTATTCTGCGGTGGAAGCTTCCCTCACCGGACATACTGTCGTTTCGACTGTCCATGCCGGGCCGGGTGCGGCGGCGCATATGAGAATTGCCTTGCTGTGTCAGAAGAGGTTTCCAATCGACTTCAATACCTCTCTGACTCAAGCTGGACAAGCCTTTCCGCTGGTTGTGTACACCCACAAGCTTGAAAACAACGCCAGAAAAATCATGGATATTTCTGAATGCGTCATCACTCCGTCCGGGGAACGGGAATACCGGAGCCTGTACGCTTACAATATCACGAAAAATGACGTGATTGACGGGGAGTATCAGATTGACGGCGTATTCGGGAAGACGAACATCATGTCGGATAACCTTCGCCGCCGCCTGATCCAGTACGGCGTTCCGCAGAACGAACTGAACCGGTATATGAAGGAGGAGAGCGTATGATCTGGATTTCTCTTGTGGTCTTCCTCCTTCTGGCGGCAGGGGTCATTCTGCTGTTCGGGCTGACTCCGGAGGACATCACGAACGATGTGATACGGATGCTTTCCCCAAAGAAGACGCTCCGTGAAAAGGTATTGCTGGCACAGGGGAGAAAGAAAAGCCGCAGGCTTACGCAGGAGATTCTGCACATCCGGGATGCTCTGAACGCAACCGGGAAAGCGAACTCCTTCTCATGGGTCTGCGCCGCCTCCGTCATCATGATGGTGGCTGGGTGCATCGTCTCCGTAATGATCGGGAACCTGTTCCTGATTCCTGTTGCGGCGGTGGTATTTGCGGCAATTCCCTTTGCGGCGGCAGCCAAATCCATTGCGGACTACGACAAGCAGGTGAGGGAAGAGCTGGAAACGGCTCTTTCCATCATCACTACGTCGTACATTCGGACGGATGACATTGTGAATGCCGTGCGTGAGAATCTGGCGTATCTGAAACCGCCGATTACGGATGTGTTCACTGCCTTTGTTTCCGACGCCCTTTATGTATCCTCCGATACAAAGCGGGCGTTAAGGAATATGAAGGAAAAGATCGATAATGAGATCTTCCGGGAATGGTGCGAAGCGCTGATCGGCTGTCAGGACGACCGGGTGCTGAAAGACACCCTGCTCCCCATCGTCGGGAAACTGACGGACGTGCGGATCGTCAACAACGAGTTGGCAACCATGCTGGGAGAGGTACGGAACGAGTACTGGACGATGGTGATGATGGTGATCGGGAATATCCCGCTCATGTATATGCTGAACCGTGACTGGTTCCATTCCCTCATTTTCACGATTCCCGGAAAAGTTACCCTCGCCCTCGTGGGTGCGGTGGTTGTCGTGACCTCCGTCCTGATGATGCGGTACACGAAGCCCGTGGAATACAAACGATAAGGGGGGATTGCGATGCAGGTTATCATTGCTCTCGTTATAGCCCTCGGCGTATTCATGATCGCAGCGGACTCCTTCCATATTCCGTATTTGCGGACATCGATGGCGATGGACCGGCTGGCTCGCCGTCAGAAGGAAAAGACTTCGCAGATGGACATCTGGCTGAAAGGGCTTGCCGTCTGGATTGCCGGAAAACTCCGGCTGAACGAATACCGGAAGGCCCAGCTTGCCTCCGACCTCCGTTCAGCAGGGATCCCGCTGACGCCAGAAATGCACATCGCCAATTCCCTTGTCCAGTCCCTGCTGGTAGGGGCGGGAGCTATTCCTTTTTTGTTCTTCATGCCGTTCATATCGGCAGTCCTCGTCGGTTCCGCGGTATTCCTGTACTTCTATAACGCCCGGGGCGTTGCGGAAAAGATCCGGGAGAAGCGGAGACAGATAGAATTTGAACTGCCACGTTTCGTGGCGCATATCGACAAAACGTTGAAACACAACCGGGACGTGCTGGCGATCATTGATTCATACAAGGAAAACGCCGGGGACGCCATGAAGTCGGAACTGGAGATCACGGCGGCGGATATGCGGTCGGGCAACTATGAAGCAGCCCTGACCCGTCTGGAATCCCGTGTCGGAAGCTCCATGCTGTCCGATACCACCCGCGGACTTATCGGTGTCCTGCGAGGGGACGATACGGACGCCTATTGGAGTAACCTTGCCCTGAAATTCTCGGATTACCAGCGGCAGCTTCTGAAAGCGGAAGCTCTGAAGGTTCCGGGAAAGGTGCGGCGGCTTTCGATGGTACTCCTGTATTGCTTCCTCGCCATGTACATGGTCGTCATCGTCCTCCAAATCGCAGACTCCATGCAGGGGATTTTGAGCCTATGATGAAAATACTGAAATCAAAGAGGGGCGAAGGGTCATATGTCAGCACGGCGGTGTTCATTCTCATCGCCGTCATTTTCATCAGCCTGACGATCAACCTGTTTGCCGTCATTCATGCCAAGCAGCAGCTTGACGCCTGCGCGGACCAGCTCACCCGGCAGATTCAGCTTGCCGGGGAGGTCAACGGGGACACGGACGCTCTATTCGACGCGATCTGCGAAAATATCGGAGCTGTATCAAGCCCGGATTACAGTGTTTCCACGACCTATCTTACCGGAAAGAAGATCCAGTATGGGACGATATTCACGGTGACCATCACTGCGGATTCCGCTCTCGGTGGATTCGGGGATCTGCCCCTGTTTCCGGTGCATCTCGTCTCCACAGGATCGGGCGTGTCGGAGGAGTTCTGGAAATGAAGATCGAGCTGAGAAAAGTTCTGGACAATCAACAGGGGGAGAGTGTCCCGATCCCCGCAGCCCTGCTCATCATCGTGTTTTCGCTGGTCCTGTCCTTTGCCATTTACATCGGTTACGTTCAGCTTCGGACGTCCGTCGTGAGGAATGCCATGAACAAGGGTTTGTCCAATCTGGCGATCACGATCTCCGAAGATACCTACACGGCGCTCCGGGAAAGCAATTTCGACGAGTACGTCTCCCGCCTTACAAGCTCCACGGATTACCGCAGGGAATTGGAGGAGAAGTACCGGAACGACGTAAAGAGCGCGGTGGAGATTGACAACGATCACTACAAGATCGAGAACATCACGCTGGATTTCGCGGTGGATGGGAAGAAGCTCTCGTATGTCTGTACCTGCGACGTGACCTTCTATGTGCGTCTCTTTGGGAACAGCGTTCCTGCCGCGATCAATTCGGTGCAGGTTGCGGGCAGTCACAACGCCAAATACGGACGGTGAAGCAGGTAGGAAAATGACCATGAGGAAAGGAGGCATCATACAGGAGACAATGGATAGGTCTGAAGTCCAGGTTGAGAATATCCCGGTATATCGGCACTCAGCGGAGTATGCGATACAACATGGGGAGGCGTTTTCCTATTATGAATCCTTCGACGCAAACCAGAAATGCGCGGCGGCCATTGAAAAAGCCGTCGAAGATAACTATCATGACAACCATCTCGATTCCAAGGCAGTATTGGCCCAAGTTGGGAAAGTGCATGGAATGGAGCGGCTTACCTACGTCCTGGCCAACACGATTCAGTGTAAGGCACATGACGGAAGAATCTCCGAAAGCAGTAAGAGATGGGCTGCAACGATTCCAGTCGCCGATGATACGTCTGTAAAGGGAGAGAAGAGAAATCTCTATTTTGTTGTAGATCGGGTGAATCCGGGCCTGATCGACCTTCTTGTGAGCCAGGCGAGAAATACCCTCAGTCGAGAGAGAATCGATGGAGAGAAAAAGCCTTCGATCCTTGAAAAGCTAAAACAGCATGCCGTTTCAGTTCCCGGTTCCTCAAAACCGAAGACACATAAGAAGGAGACAGTCCTGTGAGCGGAAAAGACAACTACAGAGGGGGCGGTGAATTTGCGCCCGAAAGAGGGTGATTGTCATGGAACATGAGAAAATCATGGAACAGCTTGGTGCAAGAATCAAAGAAAACTACGAGAGACTTGAGCATCACTGGCTGCATGAATGTTATGTTCCCGATATTCTGGAAGACGCTGTGTGGATTGCGGCTGTTAAGCTCGTGGTCAAGAATTTTCCATCATGGGTCAGCGATGATGCGGCAATTCAGCTTCTTAAGATCCAGGACCCGTTGGAGGCTCTTGCGGATATATGGGTTTCAGAGACCGGCCACGGTTTCCTTGAGATGTCGGATGTGATTGACAGAGAAATCGACCACGACTGGCTAATGGACTATGAGGATTATGACCCCGGTGCAAAGCTTGTGCGGGATGAAAGCAGGAACTTCAACACCTTTGTTGAAGGATCGGATTCAGATGCGGCGGCAAAGCCTTCGATCCTTGAAACGATCAAACAACACACCGTTCCAATTCCTGTCGCCAAAACACAGAAGACCCAGAAGGAGACAGTCTTATAAGCGGTGGTATTTCCAAAGAAAACTGTAAGTCAAATGGGAGGAAAACAATACATGAAGAGACTGAAAAGGGCGGCGGGACTGATCCTTGCCGCAGTGATGCTCGTTTCTGCGGCGGCAGTTGTTTACGCGGCAGTTACGGCAGATTCTGAGGATTCCGGTATTACCGTAAAGGTAGAAGGGGAGGACGTCGTTTTCCCCGATCAGGGACCCGTGATTCAGGATGACCGGACGCTGGTGCCGGTGCGGTTTGTAGCTGAGAATCTCGGCTACCGCGTGGACTATGACGCTGATGAACACAGCGCAGTCATTGATGGCGGTCGGATCGTTATGTATATTGGCACGGATCAGGCGGAGATTGACGGTCAGCGGGTTCAGCTCGACACCTCCAGCGTCCTCATGAACGACCGGACCATGGTTCCCCTTCGCGTGATTGCGGAAACCCTCGGCTGCACGGTCGATTGGGTGCCGGAGAATCGGACCGTACTTGTGAATCGCCGTAATTTTGACGGCACGGAAAAGAGCGTTTTCGACCGTATGGCGCAGTCCGGGCTGTTCTGGCAGTACAGTACTGCGGAGAACGACTACCTTGTACCCCGAAAGAATTACGAAAACATTGAAGCCGCGTCCAATCCCGACAACTACGACGCATGGTGGGTGGAGCGTCCGCGTGACAAGACCAACCTCGACAATCAGGCTCTGGACTGCTCCATCGTAGCGCGGACCTTTGAGCCGGAAACCCTTGCAGCGATGCGGGATCTTCTGTATATTCCATATCCCACGGCAAGCGGCGAGGTGTACGATTTGCTTCTGAAATCCGTGAAGGGAGAACTGTGGCAGACCTTTTACGAGGAGGATTCCGAACACTATCTCCTGTACTCCATGCTTCCGCCCCGTTCCGGCACCTTCGGCAGCTATTACCGGGATAACCGTGAGGTGGAGGTCTACGTCATGGACAACTGTACCCGCATGATTATGAACATCAGCGCGGAGGGATATGAGAATCCTGAAATCCCCCGGACGCTGACGCCGGAAGAGAAGGAGTTCTATACCGACCAGGCGAAGGATTCGTATATGCTCAGCCTGTGGGGGCTTGATTGATAAGGAGGTTCCATGAGGAAACTTTCAAAACTGCTTTCCCTTTTTCTTGTCATCGTGACAGTGACCGCACTTATTCCGACACCTGTTCACGCTGCCTGCTCTCATAACTGGGGAAAAACCTATGTGATAGAGAACGAGAAGATGCACAGCTATAAGAGCAAGTGTACGAAATGCGGCGAGGTGAAAGAAGGCTGGGGTTACTCCGGGTGGGAGGACCATAGCTATTCTGGAGGCTACTGTGTCTGTGGGCATAAGGAGAAAAAGGCTTGTACGCACAGTTCCACCTCCAAAGTCTGCAAGTATGAGAACAGCAACCAGCACAGCTACGATTCCAAGTGCAACTCCTGCGGAGAGGTCCTGACGGGCTGGGGCTATTCCGGCTGGGAAAACCATAATTTCAGCGGGAATACCTGCTCGTCGTGTGGGTACACCAAGAGCTGCTCGCACTCCGATAATTCCCGGAGGTACAGTACCTATTCGTCTTCGCAGCACAAAACATACCAACATTGTAACGACTGTGGGATCGACTATAACACGAAGACGGAATCCCATTCATGGAATTATGGGTCATGGACGTCCATATCCGACAGTCAGCACAAACGGACAGTATCCTGTGCCTGCGGGGAGTCGAAGACGGAAACCGGATCGCACAGCTTCAGCGGAAACTCCTGCTCGGACTGCGGGTATAAGAGGAGTGGTTCCACCGGTGGAGGCGGTTCCGGCGGGGGTGGAACAGGAGGCGGAGGCTCAGGCGGCGGAGGTGGAGGTTCTACTACTCCCTCTACGGCCTCAGTAAGCCTCTCTGCAACCGGTCCGAGCGGCACCCTTGGTCCTGCGGGTGGTGAAATCACGTCCGAGAAGGTTCCCGCAAGCTATACGGTGACGGCCTCGGCCAGCGGAACGCGGATAACGAAGATCGAATACACCATGAATGGGAAGAGTTATTCCACGACCAGCTCCAGCGTCACCATTACCGCAAGTAAGGAAAGCGATTTTACCAGTACCGCGTTCGTGGCATACACGGCGGCGGGCGTGAAGGCTGCATTCACGGTCAACTTCAAATATGTCCGTCACGCGCAGAGCTACTATATGTGGAACACCTACCAGAGCGCAACGATCCGGTCGATCACCGGTCCGGGCGTGAACAAAACGCTGTCCTATTCGATGGATCTGCCCAACTCCTACGACGGACAGACAAACCTGAGTGATGACCAGGTCAGAACTCTGCTCAGCCTGATCGGAAAGAGCGACGGCAACGTCTATACGGTCAACTATACGCGCGTTATCTGCGTGTACTCTCCGGCAGAACTGACATGGAACCATGAGATCATCGTCCACGGCTATTTCGACGGAAACTCCGATTCAGAGATCAGTACATGCCTCTCCTCGTGGGATTGGCATCCTTCCACCAAGGAAGCGATCCGGCAGGCGGCGAAATCCAGCCTTACCTTTACCGCAAATCCCATCGGCGGCGGTGGAGGCGGCGGGGAAACGCCCATCGATCCGAACTGCACGGCAATTTGGATCAACACGACTACGGGTCGGGAACTGTATCGGACATCGAACTTCCATGTGACGGGGCAGGTCACGACTTCGACGTCCGCTGTGGTGTCGATTTCCTACTCGGACTATTCCGGAAGCAGCTCCTATGTGTATGACTACCTGACCTATTCCGGGGACAGAAACGGTTCCTCTACCAGTCAGAGTTATTCACAGTCCTACACGAAGGATTCCAAGCCCTTGACGGTGACTTTCTACTGCCACGAAAAGGTTACAACGCCGACCTCCGGAAGCATCACGGTTCGGGCGATTGACGGTGACACGGACGCTCTCATATCATACGCTACCGTGAAACTTGACAGCACAACCGGTTCGGGGAATCCCGCATCCTTTACGGGAGTTTCCTTCGGGACGCATACCGCATCCGCCTCGGCAAGCGGTTACAGCTCCGCCAGCGAAAGCGTTACGATCTCCGCGTCTCAGCCAAATAAGACGGTGACACTGAGACTGTACAAGTCCTCCGGGGATGTAACGGTAATCGTCCGTGATTCCAGCAACCGGGAGACGATTTCCGGCGCGTCGGTCAGCGGCGCGGGGAAGTCCGGAACAACGGATTCCACGGGAAGAGTATCCTTCAACGGCATTTCCTTCGGAACCTACTCGTTTTCGGCCTCGAAGACGGGATACAGCTCCGGATCTGCTTCCGCTACGATCAGCGCGTCGTCCACTTCCACGACGATCACGATCTACCTCGATCCTTTGCCGAGGTCAGGTGACATTACGGTCCTGGTCAAGGATCGGAATACCGGGAATCCCATCCGCTCGGCTTCTGTGACAGGATCGGGACGGAGCAGGACAACCGGAACAGACGGCAGAACCACGTTTACCGATCTTCCTTTCGGCAGCTACACCTTCACTGCCTCCAAAGCAGGATACTACGATAACTCCGCTACTGGCGGAATTTCGCAGGGTTCTCCTACAGATACTGTGACAATCTACCTCACGCCCCTGCCCACGTCCGGTGACATTACGGTCCAGGTTCTCGACCGGGACACCGGAAGCCCCATCGGTTCCGCCTCTGTGACGGGAGCCGGATACAACAGGACGACAGGATCGGACGGAAAGACAACCTTCTCTGACCTTTCCTTCGGTTCCTATTCCTTCATGGCGTCCAAGTCCGGTTATTACAGCAATTCCGGCTCCGGTTCGATTTCCCAGACCTCCACCACGGCGACAGTCACGATCTACCTGACAAAGGTTCCTACTTCCGGCGACATCACGGTTCTGGTGAAAGACGCCGACACCAATGCGCCGCTGTCCGGGGTATTCGTGCGGGACGGTTCCGTGAGCGGTACGACGGACGCGGGCGGGCAGGTGAAATTCCTCGATCTCCCGTTCCGAACCTATACCTTTACCGGAACTCTGGAAGGGTACGGTTCCGGCTCCGCCTCGGCGACGATCAGCGAAGCATCCGTCAGCGCGACGGTGACGATCTATCTGCGGAAACAGAGGACCGACCTGACGGTGGATGGGCTGCTGAACGGTACGCTGTACAAGGGATCGGAAATCATGGTATCGGCGAAGGTTCATAACGATGGCGACATCGATTTGACGCCCGATAAGCCCGCGTCCGTGATTATGACGGCGAAAAAGGCGGACGGTTCCGTCTTCAATACGCAGGCGAACGATGTGATTATTCCCGCAAACGGAGAAAACCTGACATGGTTCACGGTGACGATCCCCGACACGTCCTCCGTGACCTTCGATTTCCATGTGACCGCACCTGCCGGAGTGGAGGAAACGGATCTCACGAACAACGACGATTCCGTAACTGCTCCTGTATCTGAGCTTCCCGACCGGGAATGCGAGGACGCGGACGCAACGCTCGATCCTCCTGCTGACTTCGTATATGAGGAAAACACGGACGATGATGAACCTGAACTGACCTGGGAAGTCTGGGAATGGGAGGATGATTTTGTCCGTAAGACCTATCATGCAAAGCTCGTTATGAATCCCACCCTGATCCCCGATGAAACTGCGGGATACCGTGAGGAAATCGGAGGGGTATGGGTAACGCGCAGCGGTTATGGCGTTGATACGGAAACCTCGGTAACGGTGGAGAGCAACTTCGACGAGATTGCCGGGACGCTGAAGGTGGATACGTTCTACCCGGAGAATGGGTATTCGACCGCTGCTTCAAAATCAGACCGGCTGGAAGAGATCGGCGGCGTTTATGTCTTCCGTCCCCTCGCGTCCAGTGTCAGCGGCGCACGTATGCACACGATTCCGCTCTGGTTCCCGGATCATCCGTACTCTGTACAGTATTTCGCCTATGATGTTTGGTGTCCTGCGGGAATGCTTTCCGGCAAATCCCATGCCCGCGTCAACATCGATGGCGATATGTACGACGACCTTTATACGCAGTAAGCCGGAACCGGACTCCGAGGAGGTGATGACCCATGCAGGAGGAGGTTGAAAACAAGGTTGTCCTCGTCATTCAGGGTGCCTCCCGTCTGACGGCGGACGTGCTGAAACGCGCGATGGCAAAAGCTCTTGCGGAAATAAAGCAGAAGCACGACAAAAAGACCCTCCAGAAGGAGGCGAAAAAGGCGGAAGGTCCGCATGGAAAAATGACGGTGAAGGAGCTCGCGGCAAAGGATCGCGGGCTCCAGTCTGTCGAAGTGGAGGATCAGAAATCCTTTGAGAAGATCGCGCGTAAGTACGGGATCGATTACGCGCCGTACAAAGCGAAAGGACAGGACAAATTCCTTGTCTTTTTCAAAGCCCCGGATTCCGGCGCAATGGAAGCTGCATTTTCGGAATACACAAAAAAACAAGTGAAAAAGGCGGAGCGTCCCTCCGTTCTGAGAGCACTGGCGCAAATCCGTGGAATGATCCGAACGCCTGTGAAGGACAAAACCAGGAAGAAGGTGCCTGAGCGTTGACGGCGAAGCAGAAAAAAGCGCTCCTTTTGCATCTTCCCTATGTTTTGTTCTTCCTTCTCGGGACGAAGCTGGGGCAGGGATACCGGTTTTCACCAGGAGCAGACTTCCAGACAAAGAGCCGCTATCTGGTATATGGGCTGCGGTCGGCGTTCCAAACGATCCAGCCGGGCGTATATCCGCTTGATTTGATCCTCGGAGTTGCCATCGCGGGTGGGATATGGCTTGCCGTATATCTGAAAGGGAAGGACCGGAAGAAGTTCCGAAAGGATGAGGAATACGGCTCCGCCCGATGGGGAACAAGGGAGGACATTGAACCGTTCATCGATCCCGATCCCCAAAACAATGTGATCTTAACCGCCACAGAAAGCCTCACGATGAACAGCCGCCCGAAAGACCCGAAAACAGCGCGGAACAAGAATGTGCTTGTTATCGGCGGATCGGGTTCCGGTAAAACCCGGTATTTTTTGAAGCCCAACCTGATGCAGTGCGACTCCGAAAAGTACCCCTGTTCGTTCGTGGTAACGGACCCGAAAGGCACGGTCGCGGTCGAATGCGGCTCTCTGCTTCTGAAGAGAGGATACCGCATCAAAATCCTGAATACGATCAATTTCAGGAAGTCCATGCGGTATAACCCATTTGTCTACATCCATGCTGAGAAAGATATTTTGAAACTCGTGACCTGCCTGATCGCCAATACCACAGGCAACGCAAAGGGCGGGGACGATTTCTGGGTCAAGGCGGAAACCCTTCTGTACACCGCTCTGATCGGGTACATCCACTATGAAGCCCCAGAAGAAGAGCGTAATTTCAATACGCTTGTCAGCATGATCAACTCGATGGAAGTCCGTGAGGATGATGAAGAGTTCCAAAATCCGGTGGATATTCTGTTTGAGCAGCTGAAGGAAAAGAGCCCCGATCACTTTGCCGTGCGGCAGTATGAGAAATACAAGCTGGCCGCTGGTAAGACAGCAAAAAGCATCTTGATTTCCTGCGGTGCGCGCCTTGCTCCGTTCGACATAGAAGAACTGCGGAACCTGACTTCGGAGGACGAATTGCAGCTTGACACCATAGGAGATAAGAAGACTGCGCTTTTCCTGATCATGTCAGACAACGACGACACTTTTAACTTTCTGATCTCAATGGTGTACACCCAGCTTTTTAACCTCTTATGCGAAAAAGCGGACGATTTCTATGGCGGGAGGTTACCGGTCCATGTACGCTGCCTCATCGACGAGGCGGCGAACATCGGACAGATTCCGAAGCTCGAAAAGCTCATGGCGACGATCCGTTCCCGTGAGATCTCAGCCTGCCTGATTCTTCAGGCACAAAGCCAACTGAAGGCACTGTACAAGGACAATGCGGATACCATCATCGGCAACTGCGACGCAAGCATTTTCCTCGGGGGGAAAGAGCCAACGACGCTCAAAGAACTGTCTACTTCCCTCGGTAAGGAAACGATCTACAGCTACAATACCGGCGAGAGCCGGGGAAGGGAGAAGTCATACTCCCTGAATTACCAGAAGCTCGGCAAAGATTTATTGTCACCGGACGAACTGGCAGTCATGGACGGTGGGAAATGTGTCCTGCAAATCCGAGGTGTAAGACCATTCCTTTCGGAGAAGTACGACATCACAAAACACCCGAACTACCAATACACTTCCGACGCTGATCCTAAAAACGCCTTCAATATCGAAGATTTCCTTTCACATCGACTCAAGCTGAAAACGGAGGACAGTTTTGAGGTGGAAGAAATCGACCTCTCCGATGAAATTCTTGAAAAATGAAATCGGGAGGATTCTATGGATTTTTTCAACAGCGCAGTCGGTGTTCTTCAGTCCCTTGTTATCGCGCTCGGCGCAGGTCTTGGCATTTGGGGGATCGTGAACCTGCTCGAGGGCTACGGTTCGGACAACCCTGGTGCTAAGTCGCAGGGCATGAAACAGCTTATGGCGGGAGGCGGAATCGCCCTGATCGGTATCACCCTCGTTCCGCTCCTTTCCGGCCTCTTTACTACCTGAGAAACACGGCAACCACATCGGGGAGATCGGCTTGACGGTCTCCCCGGGAAAGGGGGTATGAAGCCCATTGGACGCATTATGGGACAGCATAGCTGAAAAGCTCAAGGAACTGCTCGTGAGTGGCGTGATGAACAACCTCACGGGCCTTTTTGATGCCACGAATCAGAAGGTACAGGAGATTTCGTCGCAGGTGGGGACGACCCCGCAGGCATGGAATGGCAGTATCTTCAACATGATCCGTAATCTGTCGGATTCCGTGATGATTCCCATTGCGGGGCTGATTCTGGCATTTGTGATGACGCTGGAGTTGATCCAGTTAATCGTGGATAGAAACAATATGAATGACGTAGACACATGGATGTTCTTCCGCTGGGCGTTCAAAAGCGCAACGGCAGTCCTGATCGTGACCAACACATGGAATATCGTCATGGGCGTGTTCGACCTCTCGCAGACCATTGTCAACCGGGCGTCCGGGGTGATTGTCGGGAATACGGCAATCAACTTTGACAGCCTGATCCCCGATCTGGAAGCACAGCTTGAAGCGATGGACATCGGGCCTCTGCTCGGTTTGTGGTTCCAGTCCCTTTTCGTTGGAATCTGCACATGGGCGCTCTCCGTCTGTATCTTCATTATCTGTTACGGGCGCATGATCGAGATCTATCTGGTGGCTTCGGTCGCGCCGATCCCGATGGCAACGATGATGGGCAAGGAGTGGGGCGGCATGGGGCAGAACTATCTGCGATCCCTGCTGGCGCTTGGGTTCCAGGCATTCCTCATCATGGTTTGCGTCGGAATTTATGCTGTTCTGGTGCAGAATATCGCGGTGACGGGAGACATAACATCGGCAATCTGGACGTGTATGGGCTACACAGTGCTCTTGTGTTTCTCCCTGTTCAAGACCGGAAGCCTCGCTAAAAGCGTGTTTAGTGTTCATTGACAACAGTAAAGGAGAGAGAAGATGCCCTATGTAGCAGTACCCAAAGACCTGTCAAAGATTAAGACGAAGATGATGCTGAACCTGACGAAGCGGCAGTTGATCTGCTTCGGCGCAGGCGCGGCAGTTGCGGTTCCGACTTATTTCCTTCTGAAAGGTCCGCTCGGAACGACCGTTGCTGCGCTTCTCATGATGATCGTGATGGTTCCGGCGTTTCTGCTCGGCGTGTACGAAAAGAACGGACAGCCGCTGGAGGTTGTCGTAAAGAATATGGCGTCAGTGATGTTCCTGAAACCGAAGCAAAGACCGTACAAAACAGAGAATTTCTACGCGCTGCTGGAGAAGCAGGCAATCCTGGACAAGGAGGTGGTGCGGATTGTTCAGGGCGAACCCGTTGACGCGGGCACAGCAGAAGAAGATCACGCTGTTGAAGAATGAGGCGGAGAGCAAAGAAGCTTCCGCGCAGGACAGTATTCCGTACCGGAAGATGTATCCGGACGGTATATGCCGGGTAACGGAGAACCGGTATTCCCGGTGCATCCGCTTTGAGGATACAAACTATCAGCTCTTACAGCCGGATGCGAAAACCGGGGTATTTGATAACTGGTGCAGCTTCCTCAACTACTTCGATTCCTCCGTGTCATTCGAGCTGACTTTCCTGGTCAGACCGGCGTCCCGTGAGAAGATCGCGCAGAGAATCGAAATTCCCAATATCGGGGACATTCACGACTATATCCGCGAGGAATTTGAAACCATGCTCCGGAACCTGGCAAAGGCAGGGAGAAACAGATTCTCTCGCACAAAATACCTCTCATACAGTATAGAGGCCGAGAGCCTTTCCGCGGCAAGGTCCAGACTGAGCCGGATCGAAGATGATATTCTTACAAACTTCAAGAGCCTTGACGTGGAGGCGGTTTCCCTCGACGGAACAGCTTATCTGGAAGTAATGTACAACATCTTCCATATAGATACGTCTGACAGCTTCCGATTTTCATGGGATGATCTTGTCCCTGCGGGGCTGAACACAAAGGACTATATTGCCCCCAGCTCGTTCGAGTTCAGGACGGGGAAGCAGTTCAGCATGGGCGGGAAGCCAGGCGCGGTCAGCTTCTTACAGATCCTTGCCTCCAAAGTCAGTGATCGGATTCTGTCGTATTTCCTCAACATGGAGACGCCTATGGTTCTCTCCATCCATTTCCGGTCAGTGAATCAGACGGAGGCCATCAAGCTTTTGAAGCACAAACTCAGTGACATCGACAAGAGCAAGATCGACGAACAGAAGAAAGCTGTCCGGGCGGGGTACGACATCGATATTCTCCCGTCCGATCTGAATACTTACGGAGCAGAGGCGAAGCGGTTCCTGGAGGATCTTCAGAACCGGGATGAACGCCTCTTTTTCATGACCTTTGTCCTCATGAACATCGGAGGCAGCCAGAAACAGCTGAACAGCGCGATAGCGCAGGCGTCCGGTATTGCCCAGCAGCAGAACTGCGCCTTGACTCGTCTGGATTTCCAACAGGAAGAGGGGGTGATGTCCTGCCTGCCGCTTGCCAACAATCTCGTGAAGATTGAGCGGAACATGAGTACAGCAGCCTCGGCGGGATTCATGCCCTTCACGACGCAGGAACTGTTTCAGCCAAGGAAAGAAGCGCTGTATTATGGCGTCAACGCTTTATCCGGCAACCTGATCATGGCTGACCGGAAAGCCCTCAAAAATCCGAACGGCTTGATTCTTGGTACACCGGGTTCCGGAAAATCGTTTGCGGCGAAGCGGGAAATCACAAATGCTTTTCTGGTATGCCCGGACGATGACATCATTATCTGCGATCCGGAAGCAGAATACGGAGCGTTGGCAGAAAAGCTCGGCGGTCAGGTGATCCGGATTTCTCCGGTCTCGCAGGACTTCTTGAACCCGATGGACCTGAATCTGGATTACTCCGACGAAGATGAACCTCTTGCCTTGAAGACGGACTTTATCCTGTCCCTCTGTGAACTTATCACAGGAAGACGGGACGGACTGCTCCCGGTGGAGAAATCGGTCATCGACCGGTGCGTCCCCCTCATTTACCAGACCTATCTCCATGATCAGAAGCCGGAGAATATGCCGACACTCGGCGATCTCTACGATGCCTTGCGGAAACAGGCAGAGCCAGAGGCGCAGTATATCGCCACGTCCCTCGAAATCTATGTCAACGGGTCTTTGAGTGTTTTCAATCACCGGACGACCGCCGATGTGAACAGCCGGATCGTCGTCTATGACATAAAACAGCTTGGGAAACAGCTTCGGAAGCTGGGGATGCTGATCGTGCAGGATCAGGTGTGGAATCGCGTGACGATCAACCGGGCAGCGAAGAAGTCCACCCGCGTTTACTGTGACGAGTTCCACCTTCTTCTGAACGAGGCACAGACGGCGGCGTACTCTGTGGAAATCTGGAAGCGGTTCCGTAAATGGGGCGGTATCCCTACGGGCATCACGCAGAATATCAAGGACTTCTTGCACTCTGCGGAGGTATCGAATATCTTTGAAAATTCTGACTTCGTGCTGATGCTGAACCAGGGGCATGACGACCAGGAGATTCTGGCGAAGCACCTGAACATCTCAAAGGATCAGCTTCGGTATGTCACGCAGTCCGGGGAAGGGCAGGGTCTTCTGTATTACGGGAACACAATTCTGCCGTTCATTGACCGGTTCCCGAAAGATACTGAACTCTACAAGGTTATGACAACGAAATTCAGCGATTGAGAGGTGCGTCTATGAAGGACAGCAGACTGATGTTTACCGAGGGGGAACTGCCTCCGGAGGAAGAGAATGCCGCCGTTGACGCGGTGGATGCTGGAACCCGGATTACGGAGCTGACAGTATGGAATACCCGTGCTGAGATACAGCATAGGAAGAAACAGGCTGAAAGCAACCCGGAGAGCAAACAGAACCAGAGGCGGGCTATGAAAAGGCGATATGCCCGCCGTCATGGGGAGGAAACGGAGAGAACAGCAGAACGGACTGCGGAAGCGGCTGAAAAAGCTGCCCGTGCAGCGCGGGAAGCTGCGGAAAGAGCGGCGGAGTTCGTTAAGGAACACTGGAAGGGCATTGCTGTGATTGCAGCGATAGTCCTTCTTCTTGTTTTCCTGATATCCGTTTTCTCAACCTGCTCCGTCTTTGTCGGCGGAGTCGGGGGCGTAGTGAACGAAAGCGCTTATACCACCACTGATGAAGATATACACGGCGGGGAAGATGCCTATCTTGCACTCGAAGCTGATCTCCAGCAGATGATCGCCGACTATGAGGGCGTGTATGACGAAATCATATACGATCTGGACGAAATCGGGCATGATCCGTATGCACTGATCTCCCTGCTGTCTGCTGTATATCCGGAAGGATGGACACTTACGGAGGCGCAGACAACGCTGGAAACGATCTTCTGGAAGGAGTACCGAATCGGAGAAAACGTACTGTATGAAACCCGTTACCGTCCGGTGTCGATACCCGATCCGCCGTACACGGTGCAGCAGCCATATCACTATACAATCTGTACTCTATCCCTTCGGAACCACGATCTGACCGAGGTCGCAGAGGCGTATCTGACACCGGAACAGTATGAGCGGTTTGAAATATATATGGAAACGCACGGTCTGCGGCCTGATCTCTTTCCGGAGACCACCGTGCCGTGAGAAAGGAAGATCATGAGGAAAAAAAGAACTGTGACCAACGCTTCCAAGCTGGAGGAACTTAAGGCGGAGTATGCCGCCAACAACGAGAAGATCATCCAGTATCAGACAAAAATCGTGGAGCTTCAGGAGCGGAACAAGACGCTTGCGACGGATATAACCTCCCGTGAAAATACGGAGATCGTTGGCCTCGTTCGCGGAATCAACATGACGCCCGACCAGCTCGCACAGCTCCTTGTTCAGATCGGAAAACGGGAGGACGGAAGCGACCCGGAAGACGAACAGGAAACCGATCTGACAGAGGAAACCGAAGTACCGGATGAAACGGAGGTGCCGAGCAATGACGAAGAAACAGAATAAGGCGGGGATTGCGGCCTTGATGCTGGCAGTCCTCTTTCTGATTCTGGCAATCCCGGCTTTTGCGGACGGGGGCGCACTGACCCCGGAAGGGAATATGACCTTGACGGACGATTTTACCTCCGCAGACGGGGACAAGCAGTTTATCACCGTCAAAACTGCGGACGGGGACTACTACTACATCATCATCGACCGGGCGGGAATTTCTCAAAATGTCTACTTTTTGAGACTGGTTGGGGAGAGCGATCTCCCTGCCGATTCCCAGAAGACACCCATCCTTCCGGGGGAGCCGACCTGTACATGTAAGGAGAAGTGTACGGTGGGACATATTGATACGTCCTGCCCGGTATGTGCGGCAGACAGCGCAAAATGCGCGTGCAAGGAGGAGATCGTTACGCCGAGCCAGCAGACACCTCAGCAGCCCGTGGTAACGGGGAATAACACCGTTCAACTGGTCGGGATCATTCTGCTGGTCGCCATTGGGGGCGTCGCCCTGTATTTTGTGTTCAAAGGGAAGGCCGGGAAAAGCAGTAACGGAAGCAGACGGGACAGGCCCGTGACGAAAACAAACAGACGAGAAGAACCGGAGGACGAAGACGACGAGGATGAGTTCGGGACGTTCCGGCCGGACGATGATGAAGACGAGGAGGATGACTAAAAATGAGACTTGTAATCGCGGAGAAGCCCTCGGCTGGCAAGAATTTTGCCGCCGTACTCGGGGCAAAGAAAAAGAACAAAGGATATATGGAAGGAAACGGCTGGCTGGTGTCGTGGTGTTACGGCCATCTGACCGGGCTGGCGGATTGCGGGACGTATGATCCCGCTTTTACGAAGTGGAGGAAGGAAGACCTGCCCATCGTGCCGGAGCCGTTTCGGTTTACGGTGAAACAGGACACAAACGAACAGTATGAACGGCTGTGCGAACTGATGAACCGTTCCGATGTGGAAGAGATTGTCAATGCCTGCGACGCCGGTCGGGAAGGAGAGCGGATTTTCCGTACAGTGTACGACCTCTGCAACTGCAAGAAGCCGGTCTCCCGTCTCTGGATTTCTTCTATGGAAGATAACGCCGTTCGGGAGGGCTTCGATCATCTCGAATCCGGAGCAAGTTATGAAAACCTGTATCGGGCAGCCCTGTGCCGTGCGGAGGCGGACTGGCTTGTCGGGATCAACGCAACCCGGTTTTTCACATTGCTGTACAGGAATAAACTGAACGTCGGGCGGGTCATGTCCCCGACACTGGCCCTGCTTGTCCAGAGAGAAGCGGAGATTGCGGCCTTTGTGCCAGAGCCGTTCTATACAGTTCAGATTGACTGTGGTTTTCAGGCTGTAACAAACCGTTTGACGGATCGGGCTATGGCGGACAGCCTCGCCTCTGCCTGCCATGAAGCAGTTGTCCAGTCCGTGGAGCGGAAGGAGAAAACCGTGAATCCGCCCGCTCTCTATGACCTGACGACTCTTCAGAGGGACGCAAACCGTCTGCTTGGTTTTACGGCACAGCAGACTCTGGATACACTTCAGTCCCTGTATGAAAAGAAACTCTGCACCTATCCCCGGACGGACAGCCGGTATCTGACGGACGACATGGTATCAGTTATCCCGGAAGTTCTTCGGGCGGCGGAGGCTATATCCGGCTATACCTTCATCGGACAGACCAACGGCAAGGCAGTCTGCGACAGCCAAAAGGTCAGCGATCATCATGCGCTTCTCCCCACAGCGGCAGCGGGAAAGAAAAAGCTCGACCTTCTTCCGGGCGGAGAACAGGAAATTCTGAAACTCCTTGCCCTGTCCATGATACGTGCGCTGGCGAAACCGTACCGTTACGAGGAAACCACGGTTACGCTTGTCTGCGCCGGAGTGGTCTTCACTGCGAAGGGGAAAACGGTGTTGGATAATGGCTGGAAGCAGTATGGGAAGGAGCCTGGCGAAACGGATGACGTACTCCCCACCCTCGGCACAGGTCAGGTACTTCCGGTTCAGTGGGCGGCGGTGAAGGAAGGGAAGACCGTGCCTCCGCGTCGGTATTCCGAAGATACTTTGCTTGCGGCGATGGAAAATGCCGGTGCAAAGGATATGCCGGACGATGCAGAGAGAAAGGGGCTTGGTACTCCGGCAACGAGAGCGTCCACCATCGAGAAGCTGATCGATGCGGGCTTTGTGGAAAGAAAAAAGGCGCAGAAAGTAGTTGTCCTTGTTCCCACGGACTTCGGCAAGAATCTCATTGCCATTCTCCCGGAGGAGCTGAAATCACCCTCCCTTACGGCAGAGTGGGAACAACGTTTGAAGGAGGTCGAGCGGGGTGAACGGACTGCCGAGAATTTCCTTGATGGGATTGTCACCATGCTGACGGATATGATGGAGAGCTACCAGCCGGTACGAGGATCGGAAATCCTGTTCCCGTCCGGGAAGGTGCCGGTGGGGAAGTGTCCCCGGTGTGGGAACGACGTGACGGAATCCCAGAAGGGATTTTTCTGTGAGAACCGCGGGTGTCGGTTTGTTCTTTGGCGGGACCAAAATTTCTTCAATGCTATCGGGAAGACGATGGAGCGGGAGACCGCCGAAGCACTGCTGAAAAGTGGAAGGGTGGCGCAGGCTGGATGCGTCTCCCGGAAAACGGGCAGGGTATTTGACTGTGAGGTTGTGATGGATGACGACGGAGAGAATACGAGATTCCATCTGGAGTTCCCGAAGTACCGGGACAAGGAGTAAAAAAGATAATGGAAAGAAAAATGGATATGGAAAGACGAATTCAGAGTTTTACAAACTCGGAATTTGGAGAACTTGAAATTCTTCAGGAAGGGGACAAGTTCTGGTTTCCTGCTACAAAATGTGCTCAGATTCTTGGGTATTCAAATCCCCATAAAGCTATACGGGATCATTGCAGGGGAGACGGGGTCACGAAACGTTCAGGGGTCTCCCAAACGACGAATCAGCATGGTGTCACGACTGAACAGATCAACGAGATTAACTACATTACGGAAGGGAACCTCTATCGACTGATTTGCCGGTCGAAATTACCAGCAGCATTGGCATTTGAAACGTGGGTATTCGATGAGGTCCTTCCGTCGATCCGTAAGTACGGTGCGTATATCGTCCCGGAAGTCGTTGATATGGTAAGAAGCAGTCACGAGAAAGCAGAGGAGTTGATCGCATGTTTAACAAAGGAGAGGCTTGAAAAGATTCAGCTTCTTGACGAGAAATCAGTCCTTCAAAACACTGTTGAGGAAGCTCGCCCCAAAGTGAGTTATTACGATATGATCCTTCAGAATCCCAACACCATGCCGGTGACCTTGATTGCAAAGGATTATGGGTATTCCGCCGCCCGTTTCAACACTCTTTTGAAGAAGCTCGGCATCCAGTACAAGGTGGGAAAAACATGGGCACTGTATCAGGACTACGCCGATGAGGGCTATACCCACTACAACGTGTACTACATAGGGTGTAAAGCGGTTTCTCACATGGTCTGGACGCAAAAGGGACGGCTGTTCCTTTACGGTTTCCTCAAATCGAAAGGTATCCTTCCCGCCATCGAAACAGAGCAGGTTAGAATGCAGAATCTCTGAGCGTGCCATGAGCAGCGCGGAATAAGACAACACCATCCATGCCGCTCCCGCACGGACTTTTCAAAACGGAAGGTTTGCGCGGGGGCGGCCTATTTTGTTTTTCGGGAGGAATTATGCCGGAAGAGAAACAGGCGGTTAAGCCTACCAACAAGGAAAGACTGAAGCAGATCACCGACAGCATCGAGGCCGGGATCAAGGATTTGTTCGCCAGTGACAAGTATAAGAAATATCTGGCGGTCATGTCGAGATTTCATAATTACAGCTTCAATAATACGATGCTGATCTATATGCAGAACCCGAAGGCTACCCGTGTAGCCAGCTACACCAAATGGAAGGACAGCTTCGGGCGGCAGGTAAAGAAGGGCGAGCGCGGGATCACCATCATCGCGCCGACACCGTATAAGAAAAAGGTCGAAGAGGTCAAGAAAGATCCTGACACTAAACTCCCCCTTTTGGATAAGAACGGGAACGAAATCACCGAGGAAAAGACCATTACCATCCCCTATTTCAAGCCCGTATTTGTTTTTGACGTGGCACAGACGGAGGGACGGCCTCTTCCTCAGCTTGTCAGCAATCTGACCGGGAATGTGGAGCATTACGAGGCTTTCCTTGAAGCCATGAAGCGTTCTGCCCCCGTTCCGGTGATTATTGAACCGATGAAGGAAGGTATGGACGGATATTACAGTCCCGGAGATCGGGAAATCCATATCCGTGATGGCATGAGCGAAGCGCAGACGATCTGTGCGCTGGTACATGAGACGACCCACGCCCTTCTGCACAATGATGGAATTGCCAAGCCGGACGCCGCGCAGGATGCGCGGGAGGAGGAAAAATACGCTCATGCAGATATTCTCGGGGTCGATGCGCTGTATTCGGATCAGTGGATTTCCCCTGATAAAGTGCCGGAGGGAATGTATCGGTACAGTCTCCGGGGCGGGCGGAACGACGATCCGGGGCTGCCCTGTTCTGTGGAAAATGGCGTCACGGTGAATTTTGCGGGATGCCTTCTCACGATGGAGCCGCTTCCGATCCCGGAATCGGGTGCTCTTGAATTTGGAGAGGATGACTTCGGATTTCAGGGGGAGGAGATCACGGTAGCGGAGTTTCGCCGGGAAAATCACAAAGACAGGCGCACACAGGAGGTTGAAGCGGAAAGCGTATCCTATTCCGTATGCCAATACTATGGGATCGAAACTTCCGAGAACTCTTTCGGGTACATTGCCGAATGGTCGAAAAGCCATGAGCTGACCGAACTGAAGGCCAGTCTTGAAACCATCAACAGGACAGCCGGGAAGCTCATCGGTGATATTGACCGGAACTTTGCTGAGATCTGCCAGGACAGAGGGATCGTGATCATGGAACAGCCGGAAGGAGGAGAACCAAACGAACCGGCAAAGCCCGTCGAGAGCAAGGAGGCAGAAAAGCCGGGAAACACCTATTCGATATATCGTCTGAAAGATGATCCCTCCACCGCTGAACTCCGGTTTACAGATCTGGAGTCACTGGAAGGAAAACCGGATAAACGCAATTATGAAGCCGTTTACACCGGCAATCTTCCGGGCAACCTCGATCTTTCAGACAGATCCGTCCGTGAACGGGTGCTTGAGGCGATTTTTGAGCGGTTTAATCAGGAAGAACGTCCGAGAGGGTACGAAGGCCCGAGCATGTCCGTAAGCGACATCGTTGCGCTGAAGCAGGGTGATGTGGTATCCTATCATTACTGCGACAGTTTTGGGTTTAAGGATCTGCCGGATTTCGGAAAGCAGGAACATAAGGCGGTGAGGCTGGAACACGCTGCCAAGAAGCAGCCGTCTGTTCTGGATGCGATCCGGGCGATGGAGAAAGTCCCGAAACAGCCGCAGAGAGCAAAGGAGGCTAAGAAGAATGCTAACATACGATGAAACCATGATCCTCGCTATCTACAACACCGGAACCCGGACGGGAACGAAGGATGCGCTTGTGGAGATGCGCGCCTATCTGGAGTCGGACGAAACGGATCTTCTGGAATTGACCGACACGGCAATCCGTAAACTGGAAGCTATGAGTGACGAGGAGTATGCGGCGCTCGATCTCATTCCCGATTTTGAAGAGGGGGAGGAAACGGATGCCGGATAATCGGATACAGACATACACCGAATTATCGGAATCCACGATTCGTCAGATTTCACATGATACGGATCAGTGGACAGGTTTTCTGGAAACCGCTTCCCGGATGTACAAGTATTCTTTTTCGGACCAGCTGTTGATCCATGCACAGCGGCCCACTGCCACAGCCTGCGCTGAGTACGATCTTTGGAATCAGAGGATGGGGCGTTATGTGCGGCGAGGTTCCAAAGGGATTGCTTTGCTCGACTATTCCGGGGATGTGCCAGCGATACGGTATGTCTTCGATGTGTCCGATACCGGCGCAAGAGAGCGCTCCCGTCCCGTAAGTCTCTGGAGGATTGAACCCGAGACCGACCCGGTTATCTCCTCCATGTTGGTGGACTATTACGGCGCTCCGGAGTTTGCAGGACTTCGAGACCAATTATGGACGGCAGCGGCAAATCTGGCACAGGAATATTTTGACGGGCATTCTGCAGTGGTCCATGACATCCTTGCGGAAATCGACGGGGAGGAGTACAATAGAGATGCGGGAGAGAGATGGTTTCTCGATTCCGTAACAGTCAGCGCGGCGTATGCCCTCATGAACCGGTGTGGGCTGGAGCCGAAGGAATATATGGACGAGGGGGATTTCACACCGCTGTATGAATACCTCTCCCCAAAAACTGTTCCCATGCTGGGGGAGGCAGTCAATCAGATCGACCGGGAAGTACTCAGGGAGATCGAGATTACCCTCCGTAATCACGAGCGTACACAACAAAGAGAAAATGAAGCTGCATTGCAGGAAAGGAGCCTAAACCATGATCGAGTACAGACAGAACGGAGATTACCTGATCCCGGACCTCAAGCTGAAGGAGACCAAACCCATCGGGAGATACGGGAGAATGAGGAAGAAGTATCTGATGGAGAACCAGCCGTTCCTGTTCAACCAGATGGTATTATCGGAGACACTGTTCCCGCACCTTCTGGAGACGGAAGAGACGATGGAGCAGAGGATGGAGGAACTGATTCCGAAGCTGGCGGAGACGGCGGGCGCGACGGAGAGCCTGAAGGTGTCCGATCCGCTGAAGTGGGTGGGACTGATGAACAACTGCAAAGCCCAGGCCGAAGAGATTCTTTTGGCGGAGGTAGTGTTCAGCTAAGCCTGTTCCCTTCGGAAGAAGAGCAGATTCGAAATATCGATGAGGCGGAGAGCCGGGACAACCGGCCCTTCGCTGTTTTTGTCCCCGACGCTGTAATCAATGGCTTTCTCAGGGTGGGGAGCAATTCCGATCATGCGCGGGAGCTGACCACCGCGGAGTTCATGAAGGAGAAACCGATGGAGGATCATGCGTCTTTCCTTCGGAGAATGTATCACGGCGGGTACGGTCTGAATACGGACGGCGGGAAGTTCGCTGTGTGGTATGCGGAGGAAGGACTTCGTTTTTCGCAGGGAACCTCGGCTGAACGCCGTCCGGACGCCAGAATCCTCACCTGGACGGAGGCAGCGGAGCGGATCGAGGGAATGCTCACGGCCGGGACCTTCGCCTCGAACGTGGAGCTTGAAGAGGCGCTGGGAACAGAGCGGCGGCAGATTGCGGAAGCAGTCTGGTTCCTGCGGCAGGACCTCAGCGAGGATGCGCGGGATCGTTATCTGCCCTCCATTACGGACACAGAGCGGTATCCGGCAGATACGGGACGGGACAGAATCGCGGACCGCATCGGTGATCCGGACTTCCGTTCCCGTTTTGAGGAGGACCTCAGGGCGTTCATCACGGACTATGCGGAAAACCGGGATCTGCTCCGGTTTCGTTATCACCGTCCCGATGAACTGCTGGCCCGCATGGAGGAACTGGATCTTCCCATACGCTCCTTCTCTTCCGCTCTGTCTGAACTGCCACCCGTGTCCGCGTTCATCACAGAGGATGAAATCGAACGGACGCTCGGCGCGGGAGGCAGTTACGAAGGCTCAAGAGGGCGGATCGCGGCCTACTTCGCCGAAGAACACACGAGCCGGGAGAAGATCGCGTTTCTGAAAAAAGAATACGGGGAAGGCGGCAGATCGCACGCTCTGTCCATGAGCAGAGGCAGTATGGAGGATTACGACAGCCGGGGAATCCGTCTGCGGAAACAGGATTGCGTGGACGTGGAGCTGTCATGGGCAAACGTCGTCAAGCGCATCGACCGGCTGATCGGGCAGGGGCGGTTCGCCGTCCCACCGGAAACGGAACAAAACCGGAACGGGAGAACCTCGGAGGCAGAAGAACCCGCGGAGCCGGAGAACGATGCGGAAACCGGGGTAACAACCCCGGTTTCTGAACCGAAGAACACGCCTGAACCGGACTGGATCTCCGGCTACAATTCCTTGAAGGAACGCTATCCCGAAGAACTGGTTTTGTATCAGGTCGGGGACTTTTACGAATTGTTCGGCGAAGACGCCCGGAGAGCGGCGGAGATCCTTGACCTCGAACTGACGATGCGGGAGATCCCGGGAGCCGGGCAGGTTGATATGTGCGCTTTTCCTGCCTTTCAGCTCAACGACCGACTGGAGACGATCCGGGACACGTACGACGCGGCGGTGTCTTCCATCGGCCGGAACGGAGAGCGGGAGGTCCGCCGCCTGCTGTCCTTCGATCATGAGGCGGATCAGGCCCTGAACGAACATGAGGCGGAGTACGGCGCGGACGGGTGGCGGGCCTTCCCCGGAAACAACCCGGACCGGGAGATGATCCGGGACAGTATTGACGAAGCTCTGTTGGCCTGGAATCATGATTATGAAAGCAAGACGCGGATGCTTGCATACATGAGTGTAAACGGGAGAGAAGAAGAGGCAGCACAATGGCTCGCCTCAGAATACGGTGGTAATCCCGAACTGCCTTTACATTTCACCATTCAAGGAACGGATATTGATGTTGTTTGGGATTGGCCCCGGGTTCAACGTCGTCTAATTGAGTTGATCGATGAAGGGCGGTTTGATGAGGTCAAAGGCAGAGTGGGGGTTTATCTCGGAGAGTCGGACAATATAAGGTATTATGTAGTTCCGGGTAGTTTTGGCTTTTCCACGCATTTTCCGAATCAAACTCTGCTTGGGGATAACGAACGTGCTGTTGTGGCTTCTCCTGTGTGCTATTTCGAACCGGAATTTCTGGTCAGAAACAGAGTTACATTTCTGAAAATTGGGCGTGATATCGCGGAAGATCAAATCTCTGGAAAAACTGCCGCAGAACAGTTTGCCGCCATGCAAGAGGCGATGGTTTTCCGAACCCCTGAAGGCCATACCTATCAGATTGGTGACGGGATCAATGTGAAAACCGCAAATCGGCAGGGCTCACAATTCACCATCGAAAACGTGGACAGCGGCCATATATACTATGACTTTACGAACCCGGAATTCGACGGCCCTGTCGGTATGAATCGGGAGAGGTTTGAGGAAGGTCTTGACAGCGGTCTTTTTACTGTTGTTCGGGGAGAACATGCACAGGAGCAGGACAGAGAACCGGATGCTGAGGTAATCAAACCTGATTTGTCCCAGCCACGTCCAGGTGTACACATCCCTGCCGAACACGATATTGCTCCCGAATACACGGCAGATAACCTCTTTTCAGACGTCAGTGTGTATTCGGGCGATGATAACCGTACCGATTTTGAGCGGGAAAATGGTCTGCATTCCATTGTCATTGACCTCACAGGACGCGGGCGGGAACCGGTCGCCGAATCATCGCCCGACTTGCCGCCCGAAAACTTCATCATCACAGACGAGCACCTCGGTGAGGGCGGGCCGAAGGCTAAATTCCGGGCGAACATGGACGCGATCCATACACTGAAAGCCATTGAAGCGGAAAGCCGGACCGCGACACCGGAGGAACAGGAAACCCTGTCCCGCTATGTCGGCTGGGGCGGTATCCCGGAAGCGTTTGATCCGGAGAAAAGCGAATGGACTGACGAATATGCTGAACTCAAAGCCGCTCTGACGCCGGAGGAATATGAGGCGGCGCGGGGCTCGACGCTGAACGCCCATTACACGACGCCCACCGTGATCTCCGCGATTTATGAGGCGGTCGAACGGATGGGCTTCACTTCGGGCAATATCCTTGAGCCGTCGATGGGCGTTGGGAACTTTTTCGGAATGCTCCCCGAGAGTATGAGAGAATCTAAGCTCTACGGCGTGGAACTGGACAGCATCACCGGTCGGATCGCAAAGAATCTCTATCCGAACGCGGACATCACGGTTGCCGGGTTCGAGACGACGGACAGGCGGGACTTTTATGATTTGGCAGTCGGCAATGTGCCATTTGGAAACTACAAGGTCAACGATCCCGCGTATAACAAGCTGAATTTCTCCATCCACAACTACTTTTTTGCGAAGGCCATCGATCAGGTACGGCCGGGCGGCGTGATCGCGTTTGTCACCTCGCGCTATACGATGGACGCACAGGGAGAGGAAGTAAGGCGATATATTGCGGAGCGGGCAGATCTGCTTGGGGCAATCCGTCTGCCGGAAACTGCTTTTCTGGCCAACGCCAACACGGAGGTCGTAACAGATATTCTTTTCCTTCAGAAACGGGAATCGCCCGTTGTTACAATGCCGGATTGGGTCGGACTCGGAAAGAACGAACAGGGATACGCCGTCAACCGGTATTTTCTGGATCACCCCGAAATGATCCTGGGAATACAGAGTGAGGACAGTACCCGCTACGGGATGGATTACACAGTCAAACCCCGCGAGGACGTTTCCCTGAAAGACCTCCTGCACGATGCGGTTCAGAATATCCGGGGAACATACAAGGAAGCAGAACTGCCCGATCTCGGTGAAGGTGAGGTGATTCGGGAAACCATCCCTGCCGACCCGGATGTGAAGAATTTCAGCTACACTATCGTAGATGGGAAGTTATTCTACCGGGAAAACAGCGTTATGGTAAGGCCCGACCTGAATGCAACCGCAGAAGCCCGCGTCAAGGGAATGGTGGAACTGCGGGATTGTGTAAGAAATCTGTTGCAGGAGCAAATGGACGGGATGCCGGACGAGAGCATCCGGCGTTCGCAGGATGAACTGAATCGCTTGTATGACAGCTATACCGAACGGTACGGGCTGATCAACGATAGGGCAAACCGGCTGGCGTTCTCAGATGATTCCTCCTATTACCTTCTTTGCTCTCTTGAAATCCTGAATGAAGACAGGCAGCTGGAACGCAAGGCGGAGATGTTTACACAGCGCACGATCCGTCCCCCGAAGGCGGTGGATCATGTGGATACCGCAGCCGAAGCTCTGGCAGTTTCCATTTCGGAACGGGCACGGGTGGACATGGCGTATATGTCTGCTCTGTCTGGAAAAACAGAAGAAGAACTGGAGGAAGATCTGCGAGGTGCAATCTTTCGTATCCCGGAAAACCCGGATCATTTCGTGACTGCGGACGAATACTTATCAGGGAACGTACGTCAAAAACTGGTGGAAGCACAAAGTGCAGCGGAGAGTAATTCGGCGCTTGCATATAACGTGGAAGCGCTACAGGCGGCGCAGCCCAAAGACCTTGACGCATCAGAAATCGAAGTCCGTCTCGGAGCGACGTGGATCGAGCCGGAAACGATCAAACAGTTCATGTTTGAACTGTTGCAGACCGGGTATTACGCCCGCCACAAGATCGACGTGGAATACTCCAAAATCACCGGGGAATGGAAAATCACGAATAAATCCAACGACAGTTACAATGTCAGTGCGAATGTGACCTACGGCACAGTTCGGGCAAGCGCATATAAGATTCTGGAGGATACCCTTAACCTGCGGGACGTGCGAATTTTCGATGTTGTTAAGGATATAAACGGCGTAGAACGCCGGGTTCTGAACAGCAGAGAGACTACCTTGGCGCAGCAGAAGCAGCAGATCATCAAGGATAAATTTCGGGAGTGGATCTGGGAGAATCCGGACCGCCGCCACTACTATGTGCGAAAATACAACGATCTTTTCAACTCGGACCGCCCGCGGGAGTATAACGGAGAACACTTAACGCTCGGCGGCATGAATCCAGAGATCACACTTCGGGAACATCAAAGGAACGCGATTGCACATATCCTTTATGGTGGGAACACCCTGCTTGCGCACGAGGTCGGAGCTGGCAAAACTTTTGAAATGGCTGCGGCGGCAATGGAAGCAAAACGGCTGGGGCTGTGTACAAAGCCTCTTTTTGTCGTACCAAACCATCTGACAGAGCAGTGGGCCTCGGAATTTCTGCGCCTCTATCCCTCCGCGAACATACTTGTGGCGACAAAGAAAGATTTTGAACCAGCGAACCGGAAACGGTTCTGCGCAAGGATCGCTACAGGGAATTACGACGCCATTATCATGGGCCACAGCCAGTTTGAGAAAATCCCCATGTCCCGGGAGAGGCAGGAGGAGCTTCTTCGCCGGCAGATCGCAGAGATCGAAGACGGGATCGAAGATCTCAAGATGAGCAGAGGGGAGCGATCTTCCGTAAAGGACCTTGAACGAACGAAGAAATCCCTGCAGGCAAAGTTGGAAAAGCTGCTGAGCAAACCAAGGGATGATGTGGTCACGTTTGAGCAGCTCGGTGTGGATCGCCTTTTCGTAGATGAAGCGCACAACTATAAAAATCTTTTTCTCTATACGAAAATGCGGAATGTGGCAGGACTGAGTACCACGGATGCGCAGAAATCCTCGGATATGTACCTGAAATGCCGGTATCTGGACGAGGTGACGGGAGGGAAGGGGACTATCTTTGCGACGGGTACGCCGGTAAGCAACTCCATGACCGAACTCTATACCATGATGCGGTATTTGCAGCATGATTTGCTGGACAGGAAGAACCTCAGCCATTTTGACGCATGGGCTTCGACCTTCGGGGAAACCCAGACTGCGATAGAACTTGCTCCGGAAGGAACAGGATACCGTGCGAGGACAAGGTTTGCGAAGTTTTTCAACCTGCCCGAGCTTATGAATCTGTTCAAGGAAGCGGCAGATATAAAAACGTCCGATCAGCTTCATCTGCCTGTTCCGGAGGCTGTGTATCACAATGTGGTCGCGCAGCCAACCGACATCCAGATAGAGATGGTAAAGCAGCTCTCCGACCGGGCGTCGGATGTACACAACCGGAGAGTCGATCCGTCCGTTGATAATATGCTGAAAATCACCACGGATGGCAGAAAGTTGGGGCTGGATCAGCGGATCATCAACCCGGATTTACCGGATGATCCCACGAGTAAAGTTAATCTTTGTGTAGATAACATTGCTCGTATATGGGAGGAGGGAAAGTCGGATAAGCTGACACAGCTGGTATTCTGCGATCTGTCCACCCCGAAGGCAAAGGCATCTGCATCAAAGCGGTCAACAAAAATCGACGATCCTGAAGTCCACGCGGCGGAAACGGCGGCGGACCGGATTGCGGAAGCGGAGGAAAGCACTTTCTCGGTGTACGAGGATATACGGGACAAGCTCATAGCCCGTGGTGTCCCTTCGGATGAGATCGCGTTCATCCATGATGCCGACACCGAGGTGAAGAAAAAAGAGCTTTTTGCGAAAGTGCGGAATGGTACTGTCCGGGTCCTTATCGGTTCTACCTCCAAAATGGGGGCCGGGACAAATTGTCAGGATCGCTTGATTGCCATGCACGACCTGGATTGTCCGTGGAGACCGGGGGATTTGGAGCAGCGGAAAGGAAGAATCGTCCGACAGGGAAATCAGAATCAGCAGGTACATATTTTTCGATATGTAACGGAGGGGACGTTCGACGCATATCTCTGGCAGACGGTGGAGAACAAACAGAAATTTATTAGTCAAATCATGAGTTCGAAGTCCCCGGTGCGATCCTGCGATGACATTGATGAAGCTACACTCTCTTATGCGGAGGTCAAAGCGCTTTGTGCCGGAGACCCGCGTATCAAAGAGAAGATGGATCTTGACATTGAAGTGGCGCGTCTGAAAGTCCTGGAAGGGAACCACCGCAGCTCGCAGTACAGACTTCAGGACGATGTTAACCTCCACTTTCCCAACAAGATCGCCAGCACGGAGAAAATGATCTCAGGATTTGAAAAGGATATGGAGACTGTTGCGGCACATCCGCACCCGAAGGACGGCTTTGCAGGGATGATGGTCAAAGGGGACGCGCTGGTGGATAAGGATAACGCGGGCGCGGCTCTTCTGGAAGCCAAGAAGGACGCGACAGGGCTGGAACCGGTAGTGATCGGAACATATCGGGGATTTGAAATGTCCGTAACCCTGGAGGATTTTGGCAAGAAGAATATGCTGACTTTGCGGGGGGAGATGTCACATCGGGTGGAGCTGGGAAGTGATGCCCGTGGTAATCTGATCCGGATAGATAATGTGCTGAATGGAATCCCTGATCGCATTACAACAGCGCAGAAAAGCCTGGAAGATACGCGGGCTCAACATGAAACTGCAAAGGCGGAGCTGGGGAAACCGTTCCCCCAGGCAGAAGAACTTGCGGCGAAGTCTGCCCGGTTGACAGAGCTGAACGCAGAGTTGAACATAGACAGCCGCTCAGCTATAGAGAGCGGAGCGGAGGCTGAGCCGGATGAAGTAGCGAAAGCAAGACCGTCGATACTGGAACGGCTTCAGGAGTTGAAAGCGCAGATCAAAGACCAGGATGCCATGCCAAAGAAACGAAATCAACAGGTATTATGACGGAATCACTGATCTGCCTTATCTCTGCGCAGGTGCTTCTGCTCTGCTTTCCTTTTAGCTTTTTCGTCAAGTTCATGCAACCAATCCTTGACGGGGGCTTTCCATAGCTCGCTCTTTGAGGGTATGTTTTTTATCAGACTGCGGGGATTCAGACCGAGCCGCTTGGCGATGGCAATATCGTCGTCGTTCAGGCGGCATTTGGCTTTTGCCTCCGCCCATTGATGTTCTGAGTAGGACATGAGGAACCTCCATGTGGGATACCTCATTATACACAGCCGTACCTTTTATTGCAAGAGGAAAAGACAATTCATAATCGATTTCACGCAAATCATAAACTGATTAAGGAGGTGAACTAAATGCCACAGGAAAAAGATTTCCTTCCAGTATATCGGGAGACAATGGACTATGCGATGAAGAACGGAGAAATGGACCCGTTTCGGGCTTCACTCCGGGAAAATCTCAGGTGCAGAAAAGCCATCGAAGAATCGATCAGTAAGCATTTTGACGGAATGCACTTTGACCAAGCCGCAGTAAAAGAGGTTCTGAACGAGTTCGGGAAAAGCCGCACAAAGTTCGTTCTTGCCGTAACAGTTCAGGATAGGGGCTGGGATGGGCGCTTCTCTACATCCAATAAGGAGTGGGCAAAGAGTTTCAACATCCCAGAAGACCCGGGACCATATGGAAGGGACCGGCGAGCGGATTATGTAGTGAGCAGTCACCCGACACTGATCGACGCTTTCATCAGCGACACGAGAAAAGAACTTGACCGGAAACCGTCCATTCTTGGCAACCTGAAAGAACACGCGGACCTTACAAAAAGATCTGCACCTTCGAGGCCTATGAATAAGAAAGAGGCGTCGTTATGACCGAAGAACACAGAACGGTTCGAGTGGACAGTTACTTTACGCCGACTGAATTTGAGATGCTTCAAGAGAAGATGAAGGGAGCGGGCATAACAAATATGTCCGCCTACCTGCGCAAGATGGCTCTGGACGGCTTGATGATCCGGCTGAACATGAAGGAAATCCGGGAAATGATCCGTCTGTTGCGGATCTACGGCAACAACCTGAACCAGATCGCCCGTCGTGTCAACGAGAACAACCGGTTTTACGATACCGACCTCGCTGAAATACAGAAGGGGCAGGACAAGCTCTGGGGAGCGGCGGAAAGAATCCTCCATGCGCTGGCGAAACTGGAATGAGGAAGGAGATAACGGTGACAATGGAAATAGAGAATGATGCACTGAATGAGAACAATGGAACCACGGCGAAGATCGATGTACTGTTGGTCGAACCGGGACAGTATCCGAGAATGGTTACGATTGACAGCGGGCTGGAATCTTTGCAGAAAGCAGTGGGGGGAGATATACAGGCTGTGTACTGGTTTGACGATCCAGTCGCTCTGATTTGCGACGAAGAAGGAAAGCTCAAAGGATCAAGACCGAACCGCGCTCTTTACGACGAGGATGGCGAACTGGCGGATATTGTCGTCGGGAAGTTTCTGATTACCGGTTTAGGGGAAGAGGATTTCACGTCTCTCCCAAAGGAAATGCAGATGAAGTACGAGAAAATGTTCCACGTCCCGCAGCAGTTTTTCCGAATTGCAGGACAGATCGTTGTGCTCCCGACCGAGCCGGACAGAAAACCGAAGGGAAAAGAAAAACAAACGCCAGGCGTAATGATCTGATTCAAGAGAGGATGGAGAAGAAAGAAATCCAGTAGGGACATATAGTTTGGGCCGGTGAGCATGAAAGTTCATCGGCCCTTCTTTTTTGGTCCGGCTGTGCGGGGAAGACGGGAACCGTTCCCAGCGTTATGTTTCTCCACCCTCGAACAAACGACACAATGGATAAAAGAGTGACAAGCTGAAGGATTTGAGGCCATTGTGTCATTTTACTTCGTTTCGATCATTTACCAAGAGTTTTCTGAGGAATAGGGGTGTATATATGTCCACGACACGCTGGATTCCGATCCACACGGGAAAAGGGCGCTCTGTGGGGCGCGCAATAGAGAAGGTGATCGACTATGTAAAGAACCCGGATAAGACAGATTCCGGGCGGCTCATAACAAGTTATGAATGCGACAGCAGAACCGCGGACGCTGAATTTCTTCTGTCCAAACGGGAATACCTCCAGAATACAGGGCGGGAGCGCGGAAAAGACGACGTGATCGCGTATCATCTGCGGCAGTCCTTTGTACCGGGCGAGATCACGGCCAGTGAAGCGAACCGGTTGGGGTATGAATTGGCCATGCGGTTTACGAAAGGGAAACACGCCTTTATCGTATGCACCCATACGGACAAGCATCACATCCATAACCATATCATCATCAATTCCACATCGCTGGACTGCACCAGGAAATTCCGTGATTTCAAGGGGTCAGCCCGTGCGATGAAGCGGCTGAACGACACCATTTGTGCGGAGAATGGTTACTCCATCGTTGAGCATCCGAAAAGAAAAGGGAAGACCTACGACTCATGGCTCGGCGATCAGAAGAAACCGTCGTTTCGGGAACAGATTCGCGTTGCCATTGATACCGCACTTGAAAAGAAGCCGAAAACATACGCTGAGCTTCTGGAAATGCTTCGGCAGGCTGGGTACGAAATCCGGGAAACCGGGCAGCCCGCTATCAGGGCAAAGGATCAGAAAAGATTTGTCCGTATGGACACTCTCGGCGACGAATATTCAGAAGAAGTACTGAAAGCTGTCATTGCCGGGGTGCGTAAGCATCAGAAGGGGAGAAAAGATGCTGCGGAAATATCCCTTCTGATCGATGTGCAGGCCAAGCTCGCAGAAGGAAAGAGCTTCGGGTATGCGAATTGGGCAAGCCGATACAATATCAGTCAGATGGCCCGAGCGTTGGCATACCTGAAGGAACACGGCCTTATGCGGTATGAGGATTTGCGAAAGCGGACGGAAGAGGCGACAAAAAGGTTCGGATCATTATCGGAAAAGATTAGGGCGGCGGAGCAGAGGATGGAGGAGATCAAAGATCTGAAGACCCAGATCATCAATTATGCCCGGACGCGCGAGGTGTACGAAGCATACCGCAAAGCCGGGTACTCGAAGAAGTTTTACAGGGAGCATGAGGCGGACATTCTGCTGCACAAGGCGGCGAAAAAACGTTTCGATGAGTTGGGGATAAAAAAACCGCCGACTGTAAAGAGCTTATCGGCGGAGTACGCGGAGCTTCTGGCTGAGAAGAAAAAAGCCTACGGTGAATACCGTGAGGCTCGGGACGAGATGAAAGAACTGCTTTTGGTCAAGGCCAATATCGACACCATCATGGGAAAGGACGGAAAAGCGCATGATGAACCTCAAAAGAAAAAACCAAATCGGCAGTAAGCCGGTCATTTTAGCGATTCCGAAGAATCGCGTAGCTGTACCGAAGGTACATTCAAAGGGCTTGGGGTGCTCCCCAACAAGCAAGACCAGCGGCGAATAATCGCCGCTGGTACGCATCTTACGGGTAAGATGCCCCGCTTGCCCGTATCTTGCTCCCGTGAAAATAAATGCTCAAAAGCATTGTCTGTATAGACTTTTGAGTGAAGCGTGAGTGAAAAAGCGAGGCAACTGAAAAAAAGGGATGGGAGTTCATGATAACGGAATCAACCGGTAGAAAACTATCCGAAGGGCAAGAGAAGGTAGACTGACGGTGCGTTTACACGGATGAAGATAAGGGTGAAACCAATTAGGGCTTGACTGCCTGCAGTTTTTGCAACAGATTCAACCTCTTTTGAATGTCCTCGTCCGTACTCTCACGGAAAGGTTCAAGGATTGCGGCGGCCTTCTGAACATTACACCGTTTCAGGAGACAGGCGGCATACATAGAGACGATTGTTTCTGAATCTTCGTGTCCTGTGAAAAAGCGGTTGCATTCATCAGTTTTTTCCTGGCCGTCAAGTGCGATGAGGATGTATCCAATCCATACATCCTCCATTGGCTTGTCCCACAAGAATAGGGATTTCATGTCCTTGCTGAAGGATTCTAGTTCTTCATAACGCTCCGCGTTTTTGAAGCGTTCGGGCATACTCAGAAGCAGGTTAATAAATTCCACTTGAACGGAAGGGTATTTCCCTGGCTCAGGAACAGGAATTGAAATGGCTTCGAGGCGTTTCTTTCCTTGAATGATGATCGCTCCACTGGCCGCTTTCCAGTATCGCTGGAAATTGGCAATGATGTTTTCGTTGTTTTGATTGGGAACGCTCCATTTTCCGTTCATACCGAAAACGAGTGTGCCGATGGGACTATGTTGCCTGCACCATTTCAGGACAGCGATTTGTTCTTTACGGGAAATTTGGATCATGGCAACCTCGCGTTGATATTCAGGGCGTGATGGGATAAGGAAAATCCATCTTTATCGAGGACTTCTGGACCGGAGGAGTCGTTGCAGTAGGCGGAGCCTGTATGCGGTGGTCCCTACATATAATGGGAAGAGATTTTCGGAAACGGTGTTTGAGCCAAATAAAGAGCGACCGCAGTCGTAAATACTCGGCTCGCTGCGGCCGCTACATGGGCTTACTATGTCTGGTTTGTACATATCATAGCTTCTACTGCGTGGAATCATCAAAAGAAAAAGCTGAGAATGAATTACAGGGATTCTTCAAGACGCTTTTTGATGATCTCTTGTTCTTCAGCGGAGAGCGCGAGAGCTTTCATTGCCTGCTCAGCAGTCAGGTTCAAATTTTCTACCATCCTTTTTACGTACTCAACCGTAGTGTTTTCTCTTTCTTTTGCCGTTTCCTGTTCGATCAGTTCTCTCATTGCGTTGCTCAATTTTCTCTGCCCCCCTTCGGTGTGTTTGTGTTCGTCCACGGTTTTCGCCAGCTTGGGGATGTACATATCCTCCGGACGGGCACAGTGGAAGTCGTGAATCAGTTTGCTAAGTTCGGTTTCTTCGCCGGGTTTGGCTTTGTATTCGCCGTTGACATATATGATGTGCGAGCCGTCATTGAACGGCTTGTTTCCGTAATTAACGATGGTTCTCTCGATTTGGTACAGGGGAAGTCCGCCGCCGAGGACATCCTTTTCGGTTATGAAAATCAGATAGTTGTCCCGAAGGTCTGGATAATCCATCCCTTTCGGGAGAGATTTTGAATCTATCAAAGCGAGAATGAACCTCGCACGTCGTGGGGACGCGCCTCTGCTGTCCACTTGAACTTTAATGGTCAGCAGAATGTCGGTTTTTTCATACGCCAGGATGTCCAGATTGTTTTCATGGAGCGTCAAATTCGTGAGGTGTTTCTGTGTTCGGAAATCGGTCACGACAATCTCATCCCGATTTAAGATGATGCGGAGAAGCAGTTCGGTGATTTTCGGGTTGTCGTCAAAGACGGTGGTCATAAAGGTGTCGTCGAAAAGCGTGAACTCTTCAATGCGCTGCTTTATTTCCGGGGTGATATAGAATTCCTCGTTTACGCTAATGGATGCCGCCTCCGTGAAAAACTTCTCCACTTCCATTATAGCATACCGCAGGGGAAAAATCAAGAGGAAGTGAATCTTTTGGATGCGTGGGGAATCGCAGTTGTTCTCCGGTGTTCAGCTGGCTTCCGGTCTTTAATATTTCGGGGAAGACGGAAATATATGTTACGCGAACCTGCATGTATGGTCCTGCGGAATCGGTGAAAATAAAGAGTACAGGACGTATAGCACAGCGAAGGATTCGGTAATCATACAGGATAGAGTCAAGATATTAAATCTTAGTAAAGAATTATTCATGGCAGAATATGGATATGTTAGAGTGTCCACGGCAGATCAGAATGAGGATCGCCAGCTGATTGCTATGAGCGAAGCTGGTGTGTCGATGGATCGCATATTTACGGACAAGCAGTTCGGCAAAGACTTTGAAAACAACCTCACACTGATTTCTACTGAGTCATGATGTAATATGCAGAAGTCAGAAATGTAAATAATTTGTTAATTAACAGGGCGAAACTGCTATTTTGTGACTCATATCGACATTACATATAAACTGAATAGAGTTGAAAAAGATGATGGTCGTTCCTTGAGGGCTTTTGTTGCGTTGGTTAAAAATCGTCAGAAAATTTACATTTTGAACACAAAAACAGATTGAATCGCAAATACAATATACGGTAAAATGCATATTTATTAAAAGGGAAATAAGCTTCTTCCCATCAAAAAACTCGGGTTAGGAAATGAACTTCATCTTTAGAATAGAGGATTCATATGGATAAAAACGAAGCAGAACTGATACGAATAGCAGAGGATAACTATGATGCTCTGTTTCGATTTTGTCGTGGTAGAGTTCGAACCAATGAAGATGCGTACGATATTGTTCAGGAGGTCTTCAAAGACTTGATCGAAGCTTACCCGAAGTTGAGAAACAAGAATGCGGGTCGGAAATGGTTACACACGACAGCCCATAACATAATCGTGGATTACTATAAGGCAATAGCAAAAGAAGCTGAGAACAGGACTCTTGATAATACTTCAGATGAAGAACTTGGATTGTTCTACGAAATGACTGATCAGATTTCAGAAGAGCAAATCGAGTTACTCAAACAGGAAACATTAAGTCTTTTGTCCGACGCCGAAAAGAAGCTCTATCATGAAGCAATAGTCAAAAGAAGCAAGCCGGAGGACTTGGCATCGGAGTATGCCATTACTATTGATGCGATGTATAAGAGAATAGAACGGTTAAAAATAAAAATTACACAGATTGCAAAGCAGCTGGCGAATAACTGAACAGAAAAAATACAATACATGAATTTACATAAAGTTCATCTTTTTCGGCGTCGAAAAAACCTCTTTTTCAGACTATATATATGAAGG